>ENA-OWRJ01000103-OWRJ01000103.1-human-gut-metagenome-genome-assembly--contig:-NODE-103-length-124363-cov-6.137658_pt1 | contig 124363 bp, 144 predicted proteins | sample MGYA00248269_ERZ651897 | MGnify/ENA primary metagenome ERZ651897 (study PRJEB26924, sample SAMEA4378252) | human gut metagenome | biome: human gut; feature: human-associated habitat; material...
TAAAGTTAATTCCTTTTTAACTTCTTTATATATAAGTAGTTCAACAAAAACACCACAACAAATTGTAAATGATGTATTACAAAGTGAGCAATATAGTAGAGTAATTATTGAGCATCCTGAAATTAATTCATTAATAAACGAATGGCAAGAAAAAACTAAACATTATACGTATAGGGACAAAATAAGATTAATTAATATAGATTATTCACAAAAATTGCAAGGCTTTGATAAAAAAGCAATAGATAATGCTTTGGATTTTTTGCAGAGAAGGCATCAAAATCATGGAAAAAATAATGATGATATTGAATTAGACCCGGAAGCATCTAAAATATTTGAATTAATGACAGAATACGGGCAATCAATAAAAAGAATTTTTGTTGATAACAATATTGATATTACACATATAACCAGTATTGCTCCTGAAAAGTTAGAGGGTGGAGTATTAAGAAAGTCTATTGATAGAGCTAATAATTATGAAACAGAAAGAGTTAATGGCGTATTTGCTTCCTCTTCTTCAATTGATGGAAATAACCCTTATATTGCTCGTAATAGTTCAGGGATGATTATATTAGGAAAATCAACATATATTTATGGAAGTGATAATATTGAAGTAACTCAAGATTCAGAAGGTAAAAAGCATGCTATGCTAAGACAACCAAATTATATTTATCATATTAATCCTAATAGATTTAATCCAGTATGCAACCTAACTATTGATCCAAGAAGTCATGAGCCTATTTTTGAATTTTCAGAAGAATGGATTTCAGATTCAGAAGTTGATATATCAGACCATAGTCAAGTTAGAAACATTGAACAAGTTAAAGATGTAACAAGTTTATTAGAACACTATACGATTTTATGCGATACGCAAAGTCAGGGAATTGGTATGAAAGTTAGACAATCTAAAAGTAAAGATGAAGAATTAAAGTTCATTGCAATAAAAATAAAAGATGGTAGTGTTAGAAATATAAATCAAGAAACTGGAATAAATTATAGAGATTTATCAAGTATTGAAAGATAAGCATTATGTAGATATAAATTTTAGGGTGAATAAAATAAATAAATTTTACTCACCCTTTTGCTAACTAACAGTAAATCAATTCAGAATATATAATTTCTTCAGCAGAATATTTATAATTATTCATTAAACTAACCAATTCTAGTGGATTAGTATCCTTTAAGTTTTCATCAATAGGAATTTTCTCTAACATCTGTTTCATAAGTATATCATATCTTGTTTTTGCTTGTTTATCTGTATCAACAATATGCTTCCTTAAAGTTCCATCCATAAACATTATTGTATAATCAGCCTTTTTATGTTTTTTCAAATATTCTAGTCTTAAATGACTATACTTTCCAATATGATAATTTTTTTCGTATTCATTTTATGCTAAATATAAGTTAGGAATATAATAATCTTCTTCTTTATGATAAGTTATCTCTCTCATAACTAAAAACCTTCTAAAATTTATTTTCGCTACAAAATGAATTAAAATTCTATATCATATCCAACTGTCAAAACACCAATAAAATAAGGAAGAACTAAATAAGAACTATTTTGTCCTTATTTAAGTTCTCCCTTGCTTCTCTCTTTTTACGTTAATATCAACTTCATATCATCTGGTAAATCACAACTTAGAGTCAAAATCTGCTTTGTAATAGGATGAATAAAAGAAATTTTATAACTGTGCAATGCCTGTCTATTAATTAAGGAAGAAGAAGTTCCATATAAAGTATCACCTAATAAAGGATGACCAATTGCAGACATATGCACACGGATCTGATGTGTTCTGCCAGTTTGCAAATGACATTCTACAACAGAAAAATTATCATACTTAGATAGAATTTTATAATTAGTAATTGCAGTTTGCCCACTTTTATCAATACATCTTTCTATAATGCTATTTTTCTTTCGAGCAATAGGGAGACAAACTGTTCCAATATCACTTTTAAAAAAACCACTAACAAATGCAATATAATATTTTTCAAATGTATTATTTTCCATTTGTTTGATTAAACATTCTTGAACATATTCGTTTTTGGCAAAAATAATTATACCAGAAGTATTTAAATCAAGTCTATTTATTGGACGAATTTTTCTTTTTAATCCAATTTTATCAAAATAATATTTAACACCATTTGCAAGACTGTCTGTATAATGAAGAATCGATGGATGAACAGCAATTCCAGCAGGTTTATTTAAGACAAGAAAGCAATCATCTTCATAAATAATGTCAAGTGCCATTGAAGTAGAAATTATATTTTTGCTTTCTTCTTCAAAATTTAAATCAACAGAAATAACATCATTTAAGGAAACACTAGAACGAGTATCAACAATTACTGAATTTAGATATACATGATGTGATTTGATGAGTTTTTGTTGTAGTCTAGCGGAAATATTTAATTCTTGCTTTAGTATTTGATTAATATTTTTATAATTATTGCTTGTTACAATATATTTTAAGTTCATATCTAATCTCCATATAAATGTATTTAGTACAATAATCAGTGTCCATTTAATAATTATTGCGTAGCTATGGCTAATAATTTACGTTATGATTTTAACATGATTTTACATAAAAAACAAGTTTTTAGATATATTTTTAAAAAAGTATTTATAAAAATAAAAATATCTGTTATAATGTAAAAGGTTAAAAATAGCGAAGGAAGGTTGAAAAATGAAAATAGGAATAGTAGGACTACCAAATGTAGGAAAAAGTACAATGTTTAATAGTATAACAAAAGCAGGAGCAGAATGTGCAAATTATCCTTTTTGTACAATCGAACCAAATGTAGGGGTCGTAGCAGTTCCTGATGAAAGAGTAGACAAATTAGCAGAAATGTATAAACCACAGAAGGTAACAAAGGCAGTAGTAGAATTTGTTGATATTGCAGGACTTGTAAAAGGGGCAAGCAAAGGTGAAGGACTAGGAAATAAATTTTTATCACATATACGTGAAGTTGATGCAATAGCTCAGGTAGTAAGATGTTTTGAAGATTCAAATGTAATACATGTTGATGGAAGTGTTGACCCACTAAGAGATATAGAAACAATAAATTTAGAATTAATTTTTGCGGATATGGAAACACTTGATAAAAGATTGGATAAAGCAAAGAAAAACTTAAAAGCAGATAAAAAATATCAAGTAGAAATTGATTTTATAGAAAAATTAAAAGCAAATTTAGAAAAAGGAATACCTGCTAGAGCACTTGAATATAACGAAGATGAGCAAGAAATGCTAAAAGATATGTTTTTATTAACAGCAAAACCAATAATATACATAGCAAATATTTCAGAAGAACAAATAGGAAATGCTGAAAACGAAGAAATGGTAAAACAAGTAAAAGAATATGCAGCAAAAGAAGGAGCAGAAGTCATCCCATTATGTGTGAAAATTGAAGAAGAATTATCAGGTCTAGAGGATGAAGACAAAAAAGAAATGTTAGAAGCATTAGGATTAAAAGAATCTGGATTAGATATATTAATAAAGAAAAGCTATGACTTATTAGGATTAATGTCATTTTTAACAGCTGGTGAACCAGAAGTAAGAGCTTGGACAATAAAGAAAAATACAAAAGCACCAAAAGCAGCTGGAAAAATCCATTCAGACATTGAAAGAGGATTTATAAAAGCAGAGATTGTTTCATATGAGGATTTAATAAGAGAAGGTTCAATGGTAGCTGCTAAAGAAAAAGGGCTTGTAAGACAAGAAGGAAAAGAGTATATAATGCAAGATGGAGATATTGTATTATTTAAATTTAATGTTTAAAATAAAAAAATGTACAAAAAAACTTGCTTTTTATAAAAAAATGTAGTATAAATATAAGTGAGAGTTAAATACTATAGATAAAAGTAAAAAAGAAAGAGGTATAAAAATGAGAAGAGAGAAAATTTTTAAAGTAATTATAACATTAATAATTGGAGTTGTTTTATTTGTAATGTCAACAAATGTTTTTGCGGCTGATTCAGAACTTAATTTTTTTGATGATACAACAAATCAATTAGATATAAGTAATACTACTAATACAAATACTGCAAACAATGCAAATAACGCAAATGCAAATGCAAATATAAATAGTAATACTAATACAAACACAAATACAAAAACAAGTACAAACACAAGTAATTATAATACAAGTTTACCCAAAGCTGGTGCACCGGAAAATACAATGATAGGTGTAGTTGCAACTTTATTAGTAGTAGTTTCAATATATGCATATAAAAAAGTAAATCAATATAAAAATATATAAGAGAAAAAGTAAAATAAAGGTTTCTGACAGAGAAAATTAGTCATAGGCTGAAAACTAATTTAAGAAAACATATTTGAAAAACTAACTCTTTGAATTTCTAACGAATAAGCTAGACGTTTAAGACACGTTATAGTCTAAATAAGTTAAAAAATGGGATGGAACCGTGTATATGCACTCCTATGGACTAAGAGTCTATAGGTGTGTTTTTTTGTTTCTTTAAACAAAAAAAGTGTTTTCAAATATCCCAAAGGAGGTATAAAAATGGTAGAAGTAACATTAAAAGATGGAAAAGTTTTAAAAGTTGAAAAAGGAAAAACAATTTTAGAAGTAGCTAAGCAAATAAGTGAAGGATTAGCAAGAATGGCAACATGTGGAGAAGTTAATGGAAAGGTTGAAGACGTAAGATATGAATTAAATGAAGATTGCGAATTAAATATATGTACATTTGAAAATAGTGAAGAAGGAAAAAAAGCATATTGGCATACAACATCACATATAATGGCACAGGCCATAAAAAGATTATTTCCAAATGTACAATTAGCTATAGGTCCAGCTATTGATAATGGATTTTATTATGACTTTGATACAGAACATAAATTTTCAGAAGAAGATTTCGAAAAAATCGAACAAGAAATGAAAAAGATAATAAAAGAAGATTTACCTCTTGAAAGATTTGAACTTCCTAGAGCAGAAGCAATAAAACTAATGAAAGATGCTAATGAGAGTTATAAAGTAGAATTAATAGAAGAACTACCAGAAGAAGAGGTAATCTCATTTTATAAACAAGGAGAATATGTAGATTTATGTGCAGGACCTCATTTAATGAGTACAGGAAAAGTAAAAGCAGTTAAATTATTATCAACATCAGGAGCCTATTGGAGAGGCAACGAAAAAAATAAGATGTTGCAAAGAATTTATGGAATTTCTTATCCAAAGGCAAGTCAACTAGATGAATATTTGAAATTGCTAGAAGAAGCTAAAGAAAGAGATCACAGAAAAATAGGAAAAGAGCTCGAATTATTTATGACACATGAATTAGTAGGGTCAGGACTTCCAATGTATTTGCCACATGGTGCTACAATAAGAAGAACATTAGAAAGATATATTCAAGACAAAGAAATCGAATTAGGATATGACCATGTGTATACACCATGTCTTGCAAATGTAGAATTATATAAAACAAGTGGACATTGGGATCACTACAAAGATGATATGTTTCCAGCAATGAAAATGGATAATGAAGAAATGGTATTAAGACCAATGAATTGCCCTCATCATATGTTAATCTATAAGAGCAAAACACGTTCTTACAGAGATTTACCAATCAGAATTGGAGAACTTGCGAATGACTTTAGATATGAAAATAGTGGAGCTGTTTGTGGATTAGAGAGAGTTAGACAAATGTGTCAAAATGATGCTCACTTATTTGTTAGACCAGATCAAATTAAAGAAGAAGTAGGAAATGTATTAAAACTAATTAAAGAAGTATATCAAAAAGATTTCGGATTTTCTGCAGATTCATTTAAATATAGATTATCATTAAGAGATAAAAAGAACAAAGAAAAATACATTGATAATGATGAAATGTGGGAAACAGCTGAAGCACAATTAAGAGAAATACTAAAAGATATGAATATTGATTTTTATGAAGCAGAGGGAGAGGCAGCATTTTATGGACCTAAAATTGATATTCAAATAAAAACAGCATTAAATCATGATGTTACAATTCCAACTTGTCAATTAGACTTTGCATTACCAGAAAGATTTGATTTAAACTTTATAGGAGAAGATAATAAAGAACATAGACCTGTTGTAATTCATAGAGCGATTCTTGGTTCTTCTGATAGATTTATATCATTCTTAATAGAAGAAACAAAAGGATTTTTCCCTGTATGGTTAGCACCAGTACAAGTAAAAATATTACCAATTACAGATAATCAAATTGAATATGCAAAAGAAATTGAAACTGAATTAAGAAGACATAAATTTAGAGTAGAATTAGATGAATCTAATGAAAAAATTGGATATAAAATTAGAAAAGCGCAACTTGAAAAAGTTCCATATATGTTAGTTCTTGGAGCAAAAGAGCAAGAGGAAAACATTGTTGCTGTTCGTTCTAGAAAAGATGGAGACATTGGAACTATGAAAGTAGAGGAATTTACTGATAAGGTTCAAAAAGAAATTGATAATAAAGTTATAGGATAAAATTTGACAAAATTGACATAATGTAGTATATTTGTATAGAGAAACTATAAATTATCATCAAAATGGCAATTGCCAAGGAGGAAAAAGCTGTATGAAATTTGAAAAGCGAATGAAATGTGGACAAAAAATGTTAGAGGAAAATGTCCGGAGACCATTTGTAAATTGGTACAAAAAGGTAAAAAGAATTATTGATAAACTTCCTGATGAAACAGAAGTTTATGGAGTTTCTATCATTTTTAATGCAGACCAAAATCTCAGCAGTGTTCAAGAAATAGATAAGTTGGAAGAAAGATATGAATGCAAAGCAGCATTTTTACCGGACTTATCAGAGGTTATGCTTGATGTTAACAATAAGCTGAAGCTGGAGGAAGACGAGTTTGTTTTTCGTGAGAAGCTGGAAAATATGGCTCTTGACCCAAAATGCAAAGATACAGAAATTAGTAATACATTTTGGGTAACTAAAGTAATTGTTTTATTTGCGGAAAATCCTAAAATTTTTATGCAGATTGAAGGAACAGGAGAAGAAAATACTGTTTCCTTCGAAGAATCCTATGGAGGATTGCTTGAAAATTTTAAAGGATATGAAGGCATTGTTAAAGTGTCAAATAATCCGTATTATGCAACAACAGTGAAATTTGATATGAGCTTTTTCAAAGAATAAGAACAAAATACAGTGACATTTCTAAATTGAAGTGTCACTGTGTTTTTATGCAATTTGTTTTTTTATTGAATTTTTCACATAAAATTCACAATTCCATAGTAAAATAATAGTATTTGAAAGAGAAAGGAAAGTGAACATGTTACAATTAAAAGGAATAACCAAAAATTATCTATCAGGAGATAATGAAGTAAAAGCCCTAAAAGGAATAGACTTAGAATTTAGAGAAAGTGAATTTGTTTCAATATTAGGGCAAAGTGGATGTGGAAAAACCACAATGTTAAACATCATAGGAGGGCTAGACAGATACACATCAGGAGACCTAGTAATTAATGGAAAATCAACAAAACAATTTAAAGACAAAGACTGGGATACATACAGAAATCATTCAGTAGGATTTGTATTCCAAAGTTATAATTTAATACCACATCAAACAGTATTAGCAAATGTTGAATTAGCTCTTACAATATCAGGAGTAGGAAAAGAAGAAAGAAGAAAAAGAGCAATTAACGCATTAACAAAAGTGGGATTAGGAGACCAAATAAACAAAAAGCCAAACCAAATGTCAGGGGGACAAATGCAAAGAGTCGCAATAGCAAGAGCATTAGTAAATGATCCAGACATTTTATTGGCAGATGAACCTACAGGAGCATTGGATTCAAAAACAAGTGAACAAGTAATGGAAATATTAAAGGATATTTCAAAAGACAGATTAATAATAATGGTAACACATAATCCAGAATTAGCAGAAAAATATTCATCAAGAATAATTAAATTATTAGATGGAAAAGTTACAGATGATTCAAACCCATATACTGCAACAAAAAAAGACCTGGATAGAGCAAGAACTAAAAAACAAAAATCAGGAAAAGCATCAATGAAATTTGCAACAGCAGTACATTTAAGCTTAAACAATTTAATGACTAAAAAGGGAAGAACATTTTTAACATCATTTGCAGGTTCAATAGGAATAATAGGAATTGCATTAATACTTTCACTATCAAATGGAATGCAATCATATATCAATAAAGTAGAAGAAGATACATTATCATCATATCCAATAACAATCGAAGAATCATCAATTGACATGACAAGTATGATGGAAACAATGATGGGAAAAAATGATGGAGAAAAACATGGTAATGACAAAATATATTCAAGAGCAATTATGGGAGATATGCTAGAAACACTATCAAGTAAAGTACAAACTAATAACTTGAAGGAATTTAAGGAATTTGTAGAAAATGGCGATAGTGATATCAAAAATTATATAAATGCAATCCAATATGGATATAATTTAGATTTGAATATTTATAAAGAAGAAGATGGAAGTGTATATAAAGTAAATCCAAGTTCAGTATTAGAAAAAATAGGATTTGGAGATATGGTAAAAGCACAAGAACAATCAACTTCAATAATCTCATCAAGTAGTGGGCTTGCAATGGCAGAAACCGATGTGTGGACAGAAATGCTTGATAACAAAGATTTAATAAATTCACAATATGATGTATTAGCAGGAAGAATGCCAGAAAAATATAATGAAGTTGTATTAATAGCAGATAAAAATAACGAAGTAAGTGATTATACTTTATATTCATTAGGAATAAAAGATGTTTCAGAACTTGGAAATGCAATGGAAAAATTAAAAAATGGTGAAGAAATAAAAACAAATGATGAGAAAAATAGTTATTCATATGATGAACTTTTAAATTATAAATTTAAAGTATTGTTAAATACAGATTATTACAAAAAGGTTGGAAATGTATGGCAAGATATGACAAATGATGAAGACTATATGAAGCAAATAGTAGATAATGCAGAAGAAATCCAAATTGTAGGAATTATCAAACCAAATGAAAATACAGTAGCATCATCTTCAGCAGGATTAATTGGATATAATAAAGAATTAAAAGAATATGTTATAAATAAAGTAAATGGTACAGAAATAGTAAAAGAGCAAAAAGCTAATCCAGAGATAAATGTATTTACAGGTATTAAATTCCCTGAAAATACAAATGGAACATTTGATTATACACAATTATCAGATGAGCAAAAAGCTTATATGGCAACACTTTCAGAAGCAGAGCTTGCTCAATTAATGCAAACATATTCAAATAATGCTTCAGCAACTTATGACAATAATTTGAGCCAACTAGGTGTAGTAGATTTAGATAATCCTTCAACAATAAATTTATACCCTAAGGATTTTGAATCAAAAGATAAGATTGCAGACATTATAACAGATTATAATAATAAACAAACAGAACAAGGTAAAGATGAGAATGTTATTAATTATACAGATTTAGTCGGAATTATGATGAGTTCAGTATCAACTATAATTAATGTAATTAGTTATGTATTAATTGCATTTGTAGGAATTTCTTTAGTAGTTTCATCAATAATGATAGGAATTATAACATATATATCAGTACTTGAAAGAACCAAAGAGATTGGAATTTTACGTAGTATAGGAGCCTCTAAGAAAGACGTTTCTAGAGTATTTAATGCAGAAACATTGCTTGTTGGTTTAGTTGCTGGTTTAATCGGTATAGGTGTAACTTTATTGTTGGATATACCAATTAATATTATGATTGAACATCTTGTTAGTATTTCTGGTATTGCTAAACTTCCTTGGGTTGGTGGAATTATTCTAGTTGCTATTAGTGTTGGATTGACTATGCTGGCAGGTTTAATTCCAGCTAAATTTGCTGCTAAACGTGACCCAGTTGAAGCTTTGAGAAGTGAATAAAGGCTTGATAAAAAAAGAAAAAAATGTTATAATATTTATCAAAGAAACAGTTGGTAAAACCCTATACTTAAGGAGGAAAAAAGAATGACTCGGATTGAAGTAGTAACAGTAATGGTATTGTTTTGTCTGGCAACATATTTCATGTCAGATATAAGAGCTGGGAGAATAGAAAAAAGAAAGAATGAAAAAAGACTTTTCATTTTCTCAGTGGTATTATTTATAGCTGACTTTGCCATGATATGGAAACACTATAATGGCTGGCCTATAATTGTTGTATTTGCTGTAGTGGCTTTAATCAGCATAATAGTTGAAGGTCAGATGAAGTTTTGGAAAGACCAAGATGAATATGAGGAAGAGGAATTCGAAACAAAAATTTTGGACTTCGAGGAGGAAAAAAGAAAAAGAAGAATATCGTAAAACAGGGATAAAAGACTCTTACTAATTAGTGAGAGTCTTTTGTATGCAGTTATTTTACAATGATAGTAATATGGAAGGAACACCAGCAAAAACTGATGGAGAGACAATCACGTTATCAAGTATTTTTTATGATATAAAAAGAAAATAACAATAGTAATAAAAATTGCAATATTTTGAAACTTTTTTAAATTTCAACTGTATGTATATATGAAAGCAGGGAAAGATATGGAAAAAGATTTAGATATAAAATTATATAATGAATATTTAGAAGGAAACAAAGGAGCTTTTGAAACATTATACAACAAGTATGAAAGAAAAATACAATATTTTATATATAATATAGTCAAAGATTATCAAAGGGCAGAAGATATAACACAAGATGTGTTTATTTATGTTATGCAGAATAGGATACAACAAGGATATACATTCAAATATTATATATATTTAGTTGCAAAAAGTAGAGCATATAATCATATAAATACAGAAAAAAAGAGAACAGAAATAAATGAAAAATATTTATCAAATGGATCAAATCAGGTTGAACAAGATGTGGCAGATATCATAACTAGAAATGAAAAAAGAAAAGAGATATTGAATGCAATAAATATGTTAGATGATAGATACAAAAATGCAATATATTTGGTAAAAATTGAAGAGCTAACATATAAAGAAACGGCACAAATACTTGGAGTATCTGTTCAAAATGTTAAAAATCTTATCCATAGAGGCAAAAAAGAATTATACAAAATTTTAATAAAGAAAGGATTTGATGAAATGAACAAAGTTTTAAAAATATGTATTATTATTTTATGTGCAACTTTTATATTATCTGGAGTTACATATGCAACAATAAAGATTATCGAAAATGTAAAAGGAAAAGCAAAAATAACACCGACATATACAAGTAAATTATCATCAACAGATACAAACAAAGTATGGTGTGGAACATTTAATCTAGTATGGAATGATTTTATGAATGATGTTATTGGAAGAAAAATAGAATTCGAAGATGGATCATCAGAGTTAGCAGATGAATTAAATAAACAATCTTTTACAGCAAATGAATTAAATCCAAATTCATATTTTAAAACACATGGTGTAGCAACATTTGATTTAAAAAGCCAAATTGAAAATGGAATAAAACAAAAATTTAATGAAGATAGTAAAGTATTAGACAAAGTAGAATGGGGAAATTCAGAGGCATATGTTTTATATGCAATGCTAAAAAAAGAATTTAATTATTTAGAAAAATTTTCTACGTTAAAAGACAATACATTCGGAAATTCTGAAGAGAAAGTAAAATATTTTGGAATTGAACCAGATACATTACAGACTGCGAGTAAGAATATAGAAATACTATTTTATAATTCAAAAGAAGATTTTGCGATAAAGTTGAAAACAAAAGAAAACGAAGAGGTTTATTTATATAGAACAACTGGTGAAAACAAGTCTTTCGAAGAAAATTATCAAGAAATGTTAGAGAAGCAAGAACAATATACTGGAGATAGACAATGGAATGAAAATGACATTTTAAATATACCGTTTATAAGAATAAACGATGAGATAAATTATGATGAATTATGCGGAAGAATAATAAAAGGAACGAATTGGTATATTAGACAAGCGATTCAAACAATAGATTTTGAGTTAAACAATTATGGTGGAAGTGTAAAAAGTGAGGCTTTAATAGAAGCTTTGAAAAATGCTATATTTGAAAAAGGCAGAGAATTTATTTATAATGATGATTTTATTTTATATCTAAAAGAAGAAGATAAAGATAAACCTTATTTCGCATTAAAAGTTGATGATATAGATATATTAGTTAGTGCAGAAGAAGATTAGAAAATATAATAAATTGTCATGATTTATATTAATGTTACAGAAATATTACAATTCTGTAACATTTTCTTTTTTTTAGACAAAAGAATTACAAGAGATAATTGCTAATCTCCAAACCTTTAATAATAATTCAATATCATATTTATAATGCACTATAAATAATAAAAAAGTTACCAAACTATTGACTAAAAAAGTTTTTAATGAGATAATTTTTTTAGAAAAGAGTGAAAAATGAAAATAAAAGCACTTTTAAATTAAAAAAGGAGGAAAACATTAATGACAGAAGAAGAATATGAGAAAAAAGTAAGAGGTACAAAAACATTTTGTATAATAATAGGCGTATTATTTGTTCTAGGTATTTTCGTTAATATATCACAACAAAATTATACTAATGTAGTATTAGCTTTAGGCTTTTTAATATTATTATATTTGTTTTATTCATTTACCAAAAAGAAAAAAATAGCTGGTCCAATAATTGGAATAATACTAGGATGTTTATATATTTTACAATTAAATATTCTAACAATTGTTGTAGGTATTTTTGTTCTTGGAGATAGTATTGCAATGTTAAAATATATAAAGGGAAAATAAAATTATATTAATAAATAAGTCCTTCTAAAATGTGAAACTATTCTATATATCAAAGTAAAAATAGAGTAGAAACTAAAAATTTCTGCTCTATTTTAAAATATTTTTAATAATATTAATAACTTCATTTTTCATAATATCATAATTAATTTGAGGATGTTTATGATAAACAATCTCATGACATAAGTTATCGACAATGTTAATAATAATATGAACTTTTTCTCTAGGATTTTCAAGATGAATATTATTATTTTCAAGTAAAGTGACAATTTTCTCAGTAGTTTCAAATTCAAAATTTTTAAAGATAGCAGAAATATCACTATCCAAATGTGACATAGCAATAAGTTCCTCATGAGCTTTTTTAGAAATAGTATGAGTTTCTATAAATTTATCAATCATAGTGTTCAAAAGTTTATCAAAATTATTTATTTCAATTTTTTGACTCTCTAATACATTAATCATAGGGAACATTATACTATTTGAATATTGTTTAATACCTTCTATAAATATGTCTTTTTTATCATTAAAATATTGATAAATTATACCTGTTGAGACTCCTGCACTTTCTGCAATATCTGGAGTTGATGTGTTATAATATCCTTTTTCACACATGAGTTTAAAACCTTTTTCAATTATTTTATTTCTTTTTTCAATTGATCTTTTTTGAGTTGGAATTCTAGTCATTTTATGCACCTCTTAGAATTTATTATACATTCATAAATGTGAAAAATCAAGAAAAGTATAAAAATAACCCCTATACATGTATGACAAAACCTATATAGGGAAAATGATATAAAAAATATTAAATTGCTTTTTCTAATTTTGAAATTCGAAAAGAATTGTTTTTAACTTTTTCTTCTAATGATGTTAATTGAAGTGCAGATATACTTTTATGTTCTATATAATCTTGTGTCATATCAAATAAAATTTTGTATTTATCAGTATATTCAGCTTCAAATCTTGTAAATGATGAGGCTAAGTTAGTTATTAAAACCATCATTTTTTCGTGTTCTTCTCTGTTGCTTCCGGTTAATATATCTATTCTTAGGTCGATAGCATCAAATCTTTTATCGATAGTATCGAATTTTTCATTAATAGCATCGAATCTTTTATCAATAGCATCGAATTTTTCATCAATAGCATCGAATCTTTTATCAATAGTATCGAATTTTTCATCAATAGCATCGAATCTTTTATCAATAGTATCGAATTTTTTATCAATAGTATCGAATTTTTCATCAATAGCATCAAATTTTTTGCCGATTAAATCGAATTTTTTATCATGCTCTTCAAGTTTTAATGTAATACCTTTAACCATATTCATAATAGTATCAAGTTTTTCATTAATATCCATGGAAATCACCTCCCTAACAAAAAATATATAACAATTTTGAAATAAAAAATAATGAATTAAAAACTATAACAAGAGTATACAGTTAAATAGAGTATATGTCAATACAAAAATAGAAAAATTCACAATAAAAAAGTAGAAAATCCGAAATATTGATTTTCTACTGTTATTTAATGAATAAGGCTATGGACACTAATGTATTACCAATTATAAGCTATTTAGCAATAGAAAGTCAAGCAAAAGTTATATCTCTTAGTCTTCTTATTATAAAATGTAAATATGAAAAAACTTTCATATTCTATTGACTGAAAAAGGTAAAAGAAGTATAATCAAGAAAAAATAAAATGGAAGGAAGAAGATATAATGAAAGAACTAATCAAATTTGAAAATGTTAAAAAAACATATAACATTGGAGAAAAAAGTTTCAATGCATTAGATGGATTAGACTTCACAATAAACAAAGGAGAATTTGTAGTAATACTTGGACCATCAGGAGCAGGAAAATCAACACTATTAAACTTGTTGCGGAGGAATGGACACAGTAACATCAGGAGAAATAACTGTAGAAGGAGAAAAAATATCAAACTATAATGAAAATCAACTAACAGACTATAGAGCAGAAAATATAGGGTTCATATTCCAATTTTACAATATATTGCCAACACTAACAGTATTAGAAAATGTACAATTAATAAATGACATAGTAAAAGAGCCAAAAGACGCAAAAGAAATTTTAAAAGAAGTAGGATTAGAACAACATGCAAATAAATTTCCAAACCAATTATCAGGAGGAGAACAACAAAGAGTATCAATTGCAAGAGCAATAGCAAAAAATCCAGTACTATTATTGTGTGATGAGCCAACAGGAGCATTAGACTCTAAAACAGGTGTAGAAGTATTAAAATTATTAAAAAAGCAATGTGATGCAAATAATGGAGAAAATACAGTAATTATAGTAACACATAACAGTTTAATTGCAGAAGTTGCTGATAGAGTAATAAGACTAAAAAATGGAAAAGTAGAAAGCAATGAAATAAATAAGCAACCAAAAAATATTGAGAAGGTAAATTGGTAATGTTAAAAAGAAAAATGTTTCGAGATATAAGACTTAACTTATCACAATTTATCACAATATTTTTAATGATATTCTTAGGAGTAATGGTATATGCAGGTGTAAGATCTTATATGGAAGGTATGCAAAATACTGCAAATGTTTTTTATAGTGAGAATAATTTACAAGATTTAGACGTAGTAGGTCAAAACTTCACAGATGAAGATTTAGAAAATATCAAAAATATAGAACATATAAAAAATGCAGAAAGAAAACTAACTATAACAGGAACAATGGAATCAGAAGAAGACAGAACATTGCAAATAAATTTTATAGAGTCAAATGAGATATCAAAATTTTATGTTGCAGATGGAAAAGCATTTAACAAAGAAACAAAAGGAGTATGGCTTGACGAATATTATGCAAATCATAACAATTTAAAGGTTGGAGATACAATCAAAATAAAATATGACAAAATGACTTTAGAAGAAGAAATCATAGGACTTGTAAATATTCCAGACCATGTTTATGATATAAAAGATGAATCAGCAATATTCCCAAATCATATTGATTATGGATTTTGCTATTTGTCAACAAAAGAATTGCCAGAAAATATGTCCATATATAATTATGTGATGGTAGATGTAGATAATGAAGAAAACAAAAACTATGTGAAAAATGAAATAGAAGATAAAGTAAAAGATGCAATTGCGGTAACAGACATAAAAGATGAGTTTTCGTATTCGTCTTATCAAAATGAAATTGAAGAAGGAGAGACATATGTAGGAGTATTTACAGGATTATTCTTATTTATAGCAATCTTATCTGTTATTACAACAATGACAAGAGTGGTAAAAAAGCAAAGAATACAAATTGGAACATTAAAAGCATTAGGATTTAAGAAAAACAAAATAACAAATCATTATGTAGGATATGGATTTTGGATTGCAACATTTGCAGCAATAGTAGGATTAATAGTAGGCCCACTTTTTATAGGAAACTTATTTATTGGTATGGAAATGTCATATTTTCAAGTTCCAAATGGAAAAGCAGCAGTTTCAAATAGTAGTTTCTTAGTTGCAATAGTAGTAGTACTTATAGTGTCACTTGTTACATATATCACATGCAGAAGCGAACTAAAAGAAAGTCCAGCAGAAACATTAAGAACAGAAATGCCAAATATAAAGAAAAATAGTTTGAATATTACAACAAAAGGAATATTTAAAAATATGGGATTTTCTTCAAAATGGAATATCAGAGATATTATAAGAAATAAAATGAGAACTCTTATGGGAATAGCTGGAATGGCAGGGTGTTGTATACTTTTAGTTTGTGCATTTGGAATGCTAGATACAATGAAAAATTTTATTGACACACAATTTGAAAAACTATATAATTTTGACTATAAATTAACTTTAAAAAGTGAATATACAGAAGATATGTTAGATAAAATAACAGCTGAATATGGAAATAATACTTCTAAAACTTTAGGTATCGAAGTAAAAAATGGAGATACTAGAGAAGCAAATAATATATTTGTAGATGACAGTAATGGATATGTAAGATTTATAAAACATAATGGAGAATTTATGGAGCTTTCTTCAGATGATGGAGTATATGTTACAGAGAAATTAGCTAAAAACAAAGGATATAAAATAGGCGATAAAATTTCTTGGCATATTTATGGAGATGACAAATATTATGAAAGCGAAATAGTTGGATTTGACAGAGATCCACAAAATCAAAATATAAAAATGACTAGAAAATATTTAGAATCTCTAGGTATAGAATATAAGCCAGATGCTGTTTATACAAATAAAGATTTAAGCAACACTAAAGAAATTGATGGAGTAGAAATAATACAAGACAAACAAGCATTAGAAGATGACATGAATAGTATGATTAACACAATGAAAACTATGATTATATTATTAATTGTTATAGCATCAATTTTGGGTGGAGTAATAATATACAATTTAGGAATATTGTCATTTACAGAAAAACAATATCAATTTGCTACACTAAAAGTACTTGGATTTAAAGATTCAAAAATAAAGAAAATATACATAAAACAAAATAATTGGATAACAATAATATCAATTATTCTAGGGCTTCCATTAGGAGCTTATATGACAAGATTTATTTTCAAAATGGCATTAGCAGAAACTTATGATTTTAGTAGTCATATCAAACTGTTATCATATATATTGGCTATAGTTGGAACTTTTATTGTATCTTATATATTTTCTAAAATATTAGCTAAAAAAGTTGATAAGATTGATATGGTTACAAGTTTAAAAGGAAATGAATAAAAATACGGAGGAATAAAGATGATTAAATTAATATTAGTTAGACATGGACAAAGCATGTGGAATTTAGAAAACAAATTTACAGGTTGGACAGATGTTGAATTATCAGAACAAGGAATTAATGAAGCTAAAGAAGCGGGAAAGGTTTTAAAAGAACAAGGATTTCATTTTGATATAGCTTTTACATCTGTATTAAAAAGAGCAGAAGATACACTTGATTATATATTAAAAGAAATGGGCGAAGAAAATATAGAAATAAAAAGAAGTTGGAGATTAAATGAAAGGCATTATGGAGCTTTACAAGGATTAAATAAAGATGAAACAAGAGAAAAATATGGTGCAGAACAAGTATTATTATGGAGAAGAAGTACAAATGTAAGACCACCAGAATTAGAAGAAACAGATCCAAGATATCCAGGTAATGATCCTAAATATAAAGAGTTAACTAAAGATGAACTACCTAAAACAGAAAATCTAGTAGATACAATTAAAAGAGTTGTTGAATATTGGGATACTGATATAAAGCCTGAATTAGAAAAAGGAAAAAGAGTTATAATTTCAGCTCATGGAAATAGCTTGAGAGGTTTGATAAAATATTTAGATGGTATGAGTGATGAAGATGTTATTAAACTTGAATTACAAACAGGTAATCCAATTTGCTATGAATTAGACGATAATTTAAAGCCAATAAGACATTATTATTTAAAAAATAAATAGATAAAAAGTACCTAAGCAACTTAATTGTTAAGTTAAATAGGTACTTTTTATAAATTATACGGACTTGTAGTGGTTTAGCACATCTGCATATGATTCAGTTGTATAAACCTTGTATTCCCAGTTGGTATAGCAGGCTAAAGGTAGATCATTTTTGATTTGACGAGCGTTTTTATCATAATGAAGACCATCAGAGTCAAGCACATAAGCTCCTGTTTTATAAATAAAATCATAATTAGAAATGAGCATATTTTTTTGGAAAGGATTATAGGTTATCATGTAACGACATTTATTGTAACCGAGAATTTTTGTAGCACATAAATCATAAATTCGCTCATTTAATCCGCCCCATTGTAACTGTTCTTTCATGTTGTTATATTCCTCAGGTGTTACATTACAAACAAGAACTGGAATGTTCTGCCGATATTGTTCATCAATAAAGTCATATAAAGGAACTTCAAGTTCCATATCTTCGGCTTTAGCCATAACAATTATTTTGTCCATTTTTCCTCCTTGTCAAATGACATTCGTAGTATTTATAAAATTAATATGTTACATATTAATTTTATCACAATTTACATAAAAAGTAAATACGAATAAAGAATATTAATGTATAACAAAGAATGTTTATATAGTGACAATACTTGATTTTTAAAATATTATATAGTAAAATATGGAAGGTTAGTACATATAGAGAAAGGAAAGTAGAAAAATGGAAGAGAAAATATCAGAATTACAAAAAGAACAAATAGAAAGAAGTGAATATCCAGTAGTTGGAGCAAAATATAACAATGAATACAAAAATTTAGACGAAGTAGTATCAAGTGATGGAAAAATAGAATTAATAGATATTAATTCAAAAGAAGGAATGAAAATATATAGAAGAACATTAACATATATAATGGGAAAGGCATTTTGGCATATATATCCAGAAGCACATGTAATAGTTAATTATCAATTATCAAATGCCATGTATTGTGACATAGAAAACATGGAAGTAACAGATGAAATGATTGAAAAAGTAAAAGCAAAGATGCAAGAAATTATAAACCAAGACTTAAAAATAGAAAAAAAAGTTATGACAAGAGATGAGGCAGAAAAATTTTATAAAGAAACTAATTCACCAAAAGGAAGATTACAATTCGATTTAGAAGATAGGCAAAACATTAATATGTATTATTGTGACGAATATTATAATTATATTTATGAAATTATAGCTACACATACAGGAGCTACTAAAGTTTTTGATTTACAAAAATACAGTAAAGGATTTTTATTAAGATATCCAAGTACTAAAAATGTAAACGAATTACCAGAATTTCATGAAACAAAAAAATTGCTATGGGCATTACAAGAATATGAAACAATTTATAAAGTATTAAATGTAGGAACAGTATATAGATTAAACAAAGCAGTAAAAGAAAATACAATCAAGTATTTAATATTATTATCAGAAGCTTTACATGAAAAGAAAATTTCACAGATGGCAGATAAAATAGTAGAAAAAAAAGGCGTAAAAATGGTTTTAATTGCAGGACCATCGTCTTCTGGAAAGACAACATTTGCACAAAGATTAGGAATCCAATTAAAAATCAATGGATTAAAACCAGTAACAATATCTGTAGATAATTATTTTGTTGAAAGAGAAGATACACCAAGAAATGAAAATGGTGAATATGATTTTGAAAGCATAGATGCAATTGATATTGATTTATTTAATAAACATTTATTAGCATTATTAAATGGAGAAGAGGTTGAAATGCCAGAATTTGATTTCCATGAAGGAACAAAAAAATATAATGGAAATAAAATCAAATTAGGAAAAGATGATGTTTTAGTAATAGAAGGAATTCATTGCTTAAATGATAAATTAACAGAAAGAATCCCTAAAGAACAAAAATATAAAATCTATATTAGTGCATTAACTGTTCTAAATATGGATGCATTTAATAGAATTTCAACAACAGATACTAGATTAATAAGAAGAATTGTTAGAGATAATCAATTTAGAGGGTATACAGCGCAAAATACAATTTCTACTTGGAATAATGTAAATTTAGGAGAAGAAAAAAATATATTTCCATTCCAAGAAGAAGCTGATAGTATATTTAACACATCTTTAATCTACGAATTAGGTGTGTTAAAAAATGAAGCAATGCCATTATTAGAAAAAATAACAAATGATGAACCAGAATATGCAGAGGCTCAAAGATTACTTGAAATATTACGTTATTTTAAACCAATTTCTAAAGATTTGGTTCCATCCAATTCTTTATTAAAAGAATTCCTTGGTGGAGGAGATTTTAAAGGGTAAAACGAGGGAGATTTTGATGTTAGAAAAAAGTAAATTTACTAAAATTGATGAAGAATTTATATGTGAAAACTGTGGCAAAAAGGTTCCTAAATTAGGATATACTTGTAGGAACCATTGCCCATATTGTTTACATTCAAAACATTTAGACATTAATCCTGGAGATAGAGCAGAAAGTTGCCATGGAATCTTAAAACCTGTGGGACTTGAATTTAACCCTAAAAAGGGATATGTTATAGTTTTTAAATGTAAAAAATGTGGTGCAATAAGAAAAAATAAATTGGCAGAAGATGATAATATGGATGAAGTAATAAGGTTAAGCACATTAAATAGAATTTAATACAAAAAAAAACGCTTTTGAATGAAGCGTTTTTTTTATGCTCTTTTAACTTTTCCGTTCTTTAAACATTTTGCACATACATGGATTTTTTTGATTTCTCCATCAACATCAGCTTTTACTGTTCTTAAATTTGGTTTCCAAGTACGTGGTGCTCTTTTACTTATATGAGAACGAGTTATACTTAATTTATTTCCATGAATAGCTGTTTTTTCACAAATTTCACATTTTGCCATGATTAAATACACCTCCTATTTTTATTTTATAAACATGACTATTAATAAGTTTATCATAGTTTTTTGAAAAATACAAGGCTTTTTGGAAAATTTGTAAAAAAGTCGTGTAATCTTACATACGCAATAAATTTAACCAATTATAAGAAATATGTTTAATCATACTAATAAAACTAATTTTATTAATAGTTGAGTCAGAAATTAAATTTACTGTGTCTAATTTTGCACCATCAGAATAGTACGTTATAGTACCCAACTGTTGGCCTTTAGAAATTGGAGCAGAAACAGTATCTGGCAAATTAAGTTCGTAAGTTATTTTTGATTCTTCGCCTTTTTTCACAAGAAATGAGGGTGAAGTTTCATAAACTACATTTGCAATAGAATCAATCCCTTTAGTTACAGAAATTTGTCTTATAAAATCTCCTCGATTTGCAAAAGACTTATATGAATAATTTGTAAAGCCATAATCCAGAAGTTTGATTGCATTACTAAAACGAAGAGCAGAAGTAGGAGCTTTCATAATTACTGCTATAAGAGATAGACCATCCCTTGTTGCAGAGGCTGAAAGGTTAAACAATGCAAGCGAGGTAGAACCTGTTTTTAGACCTGTGCAACCAGCATAGTTTCTAACCAATTTATTTGTATTTGAGAGTGCTGATTTTCCATCTCTTAATGTATCTGTCCAAATAGTCGAATAATTGGTTATGGCAGGATGTTTTACTAATAATTCTCTAGACATTAATGCTATGTCATATGCAGATGTTAAATGTTCATCTTCATCAAGTCCATGACAATTTTTAAATGTGGTGTCATTCATTCCTAATTCTTTGGCTTTGTCGTTCATCATTTGAACAAAATTTTCTTCAGTTCCACCAAGATATTCAGCCATTGCTGTTACGCAGTCATTTGCACTAACAACTGCAATTGCCTTTAACATATCATTTACACTCAATGTTTCAGTAGTGTCTAGCCAAATTTGTGAACCACCCATATTAGCAGCATTAGTACTACACGGAATCTGAGTGTCTAGTGAAATCTTACCTGAATCTAGAGCTTCCATAATAAGTAAAAGACTCATTACTTTTGTGACACTTGCTGGATGTAATTTTTCATGAATATTATGTTCATATAATATTTGCCCACTGTTTTGTTCAATCAAAATTGCAGAAGCAGAATCTAAATTTAAAAAATTACCATCTTGCATTGAAGTTTCAGAATCAGCACTAGAAACTTCGATTGCTGGGTTTACAACAGTCCAAGTATAATCATTTATACTAAAACTAGGGAGCGAAATAGAACATAATATTATAACTAATAATATAAAAAAAGATATTTTTTCTTTCATAAAAAATTTTTCCTCCATTTTTATAAGTATATTCATAAAAATGGAAGATATAACTAAAAATTAATATAATAAAGTGATTTTTGAACCACTTTTTTTTACAAATCCTTCATCTATAAGAAGTTTTAATTCTCTCATCATAGCACTTCTGTCAATACTAAGATAATCTGCTAAGTCAGTATATGAATATGGAAGTGTAAATGATTTTCTTACAGAACGTTTAGATAACATATCAAAATAGGTCAAGATTTTTTCTCTAATATTTCTTTTTGTTAAAAGTTCAATACGTAAATTAAGAGAGATTATTTGATCAAGAAATAATTCACTTAGAGAATTAGTCAAAATTTTATGAAATTCACAATTACGTCTACACTTAGTAAAAAGAGTGTCATATGTAAAAAACAAAATTTCAGAATTTTTGCGTGCTACAACAAAAAGTTCATTATTAGTATTTGCAGGATAAAATACTTCACCAAAAATATCATCTTCCACAAAATGTCCAATAATTGTTTTATTACCATTAAAATCATATCTAACAAGGTCAACTTCGCCAGATAATACAATGCAAATTTGATTTCTCTTTTCTATATAGGTTGTAACAGTTTCGTTTTTTATAAATTTTCTTATTTGAACTTTTGTACAACTATGTTTAAAATTTTCTACAAAATTTTTTTTATCAAAATTAGTATCCATAAAAATAACCTCCAAAATCTTTAAAAACTAGTGCCACAGATGTTACAAAATTCGACATAATTATTATACTAGTTGTTATGAAAATAATACAACAATTATATTTTATTTTTGTTGCATTTGCAACAGTTTTTTAAAAAAATAAATATATAATAAGGACATACAAATCAAACAAAAAATATTTAATAGATATACGCAAAATGGCTCTGCTTAAGGATTTGTACATAAGAAAGGAATGGGGTAAGATGAAAGTAATAAAAAGAGACGGAAGAACTATTGAATTTGATAGAGAAAAAATAGAAGTAGCTATTGAAAAGGCAAATAAAGAAGTAAGAGGAAAAGAAAAAGCTACAAAAGATGAAATTAATGAAATTATAGCTTATATAGAAGATTTAGGAAAAAAGAGAATGCTTGTTGAAGACATACAAGATGTTATTGAAGAAAAATTAATGGAACTAGATAAATATGAGTTGGCAAAAAAGTATATTGTTTATAGATATACAAGAGCATTAGTAAGAAAATCAAATACAACTGACGAATCTATTTTAGGACTAATCAAAAATGAAAACAAAGAACTTGCAGAAGAAAATTCGAATAAAAACACAATGCTTGCATCAACACAAAGAGACTATATTGCAGGAGAGGTTTCTAGAGACTTAACAAAAAGAATTTTATTACCAGAAAAAATATCAAAAGCCCATGAAGAAGGAATTTTACATTTCCATGATGCAGATTACTTTGTACAACCAATATTTAATTGTTGTTTAATAAATATTGGAGATATGCTTGATAATGGTACTGCAATGAATGGAAAGATGATAGAAACTCCAAAAAGTTTTCAAGTAGCTTGTACTGTAACAACTCAAATAATAGCAGCAGTAGCAAGTAACCAATATGGAGGACAATCTGTTGACCTAAAACATTTAGGAAAATATTTAAGAAGAAGTCATGACAAATTCCAAAAGAGATTAACAGAAAAATATGGTGGTAAATTACCAAAGCAAACAATAGATGATATGATAAGAGACAGAGTAAAAGAAGAATTAGCAGCAGGTGTACAAACAATTCAATACCAAATTAATACATTAATGACAACAAATGGACAATCACCATTTGTCACATTATTCTTACATTTAGAGCCAGATGATGAATACATAAAAGAAAATGCAATGATAATTGAAGAGGTATTAAAACAAAGAATTCAAGGAATAAAAAATGAAGTAGGAGTATATGTAACACCGGCATTTCCAAAGCTAGTATATGTATTAGATGAACACAACTGCTTAAAAGGAGGAAAATACGATTATTTAACAAGATTAGCTGTAAAATGTTCAGCAAAAAGAATGTATCCAGACTATATATCAGCTAAGAAAATGAAAGAAAATTATGAAGGAAATGTATTTAGTCCAATGGGATGTAGAAGTTTCTTAGTTCCATGGAAAGATGAGAATGGAAATTATAAATTTGAAGGAAGATTCAACCAAGGTGTAGTAAGTATCAACTTGCCACAAATTGCTATAATAGCACAAGGTGATGAGGATAAATTCTGGAAATTATTTGATGAAAGACTAGAACTTTGTAGAGAAGCATTAATGTGCAGACACTATGCATTATTAGGAACATCATCAGATATATCTCCAATTCACTGGCAAAATGGTGCAATAGCACGTTTGAAAAAAGGTGAAAAAATCGATAAATATCTAAAAGATGGATATTCAACATTATCTTTAGGATACATAGGAATATATGAAACAACAAAATTGATTAAAGGTGTATCACACACAACACCAGAAGGTCATGATTTTGCAATAAAAATCATGAAATATTTAAAAGATAGAACAAACTTATGGAGAAAAGAAACTGGATTAGGATTCTCATTATATGGAACACCAGCAGAATCTTTATGTTATAGATTTGCTCGTATTGACAAAGAAAAATTTGGAAGTATTCCAGATGTTACAGACAAAGGATATTATACAAATTCATATCATGTTGATGTTAGAGAAAAAATTGATGCATTCCATAAATTGAAATTCGAAAGTGAATTCCAACCATTATCAGCAGGAGGAGCAATTTCATATATTGAAGTTCCAAATATGAAAAATAATTTAACTGCACTTGAAGAAGTTGTTAAATTCATTTATGACAATATTCAATATGCTGAATTTAATACAAAATCTGACTATTGCCAAGTATGCGGATATGATGGAGAAATGATTATAAATGACCAAAATGAATGGGAATGCCCACAATGTGGAAATAAAGACCATAATAAAATGAATGTAGTCCGTCGTACATGCGGATATTTAGGAGAAAATTTCTGGAATGTAGGAAAAACTAAAGAAATCAAATCTAGAGTTTTGCATTTATAATATAATGATATATGAGAAAAACGGAATTTTATTTTAGTAAAGTTTCGTTTTTTTTATATAATATATATGGATTTAATTAATTGTTTACAATATCACATAGAAATATAAAATAAAAAATTAGCAAAAACACTTGACAAGTGCTAAAAAATATAGTATTATAGTATACGAAATTAGCAAACAGCCTAAGAGAGTGCTAAAGTAAACTAACATTTCCTAGAAAAAGGAGGAAGAATAAATGTTAGATGAAAGAAAAAAAAGAGTATTGCAGGCAATTGTAGAAGAATATATTCAAACAGCAGAACCTGTAAGTTCAAATGCAATAATGAATCTAGAAGGTTTAGAATGTAGTAGTGCAACAATAAGAAATGAAATGGCAGAACTAGAAAAGATGGGATATTTAGAAAAACCACATACATCTGCAGGAAGAGTTCCATCAGCTAAAGGATATAGGTATTATGTAGATGAACTTTTGCAAGAAGATAAGATAACATTAGATGAAATAAAGTATATTAGCGAAAAATTAGAAACAAAAGTAAATGAAATGGAAGAAATAACTAAGATAGCATCAAGTACAATATCAGAAATAACACATTATACTACAGTTTCAATAGGACCAAGTTCAGATGTGCAAAAAATAGAAAATATCAAATTTGTTTTATTAAGCCACAGAATGATGATGGCGGTAATATTAACAGATTCTGGACTAATAAAAGAAACTATAATAAAGTTTGATGAAGATATTACAGAAAACCAAGTACAAACACTAAGTTATATATTTAATAATAAATTAAAAGGAGAACCTATAACAAAAATAGATAGGCCATTAGAAAAATATTTAGTGGAAGAAATGAGCTATAGCGTAAATTTAATAAAGCCAATTGTTGAACAAATGAAAAAAGTGGTAGAAGAAGAAAGTGTACACTTAGAGGGTGCAAATAGATTATTTGAATTGCCGGAATTTAATAGCTTAGAAGTAGCAAAAAATTTTGTAAACATATTAGATGAAAAAGATTTAATGGCAGATATGTTAAATACAGGATTTGCTAAGGACATAAACGTATATATCGGAGAAGAAAATGAAAAGGAAGAGTTAAAAGACTTTAGTGTAGTAACATTTAAACACCGAATAGGAAATAAAGATTTGGGAACAATTGGAATAATAGGACCAAAGAGAATGGATTATGCAAAAGTGATCTCTGTAATGAAGTATATTAGTAAAAAATTAAATAATACAGATGATTCAAAAGATGATATAAAATAAAAGAAAGAAGGTATAAAATGGATAAAGAAAAAAATGCTGAAAAAGTAGAAAATAAAGAAGAAAAAGATTGCATAATAGACCCAAAACAGCAAGAACTTGATGAGTTAAATGACAGATATAAAAGAGTTAGGGCAGAATTCGAAAATTACAAAAAAAGAAGTAGCAAGGAACGTGAAACATTATATAATTCAATACTTGGAGATATTGTAGAAGTATTTTTACCAATAGTAGACAATCTTGAAAATGCATTAAAAGTTGAAACACAAGATGCTGAATATAAAAAAGGTATAGAATTGGTATTAAAACAATTTAAAGATGTTTTAAAAGCAAAAGGAGTTGAAGAAATTCCAGCAGTTGGAGAAACTTTTGATCCAAGTTTACACGAAGCAGTAAGTAGTATTCAAGATTCAGAGAAAAATGCACAAGAAATTGTACAAGAATATAGAAAAGGTTACAAGATAGGATCAAGAGTTATACGTCATTCTATGGTTGTAGTGGCTAATTAACATTAAAAGCTCTAATCTGCACATTTTCAATAGCTATTGTAAACATCGATGTACTAACGTACGACTTCCGCTTACAATAGCTATTAAAAATGAACATCTCAGCACTTTTAATGTTAATTATAAAAAGTAAAATAGGTATTAATTTTAAAAAATATATAAAGTCAGCACATATCGTGAAAAAAACAATCATTAATTCACAAGAGAAGGAGATATATTTTATCTCTAGTGGATTTGACGAAATATTAAGATATGTACCCTGACTTAAAGTAAAAGAAAGGAAGTAAATTAAAATGGGAAAAATAATAGGAATTGATTTAGGAACAACAAATTCATGTGTAGCAGTAATGGAAGGAGGGGAACCAGTAGTAATACCAAACGCAGAAGGAAATAGAACAACACCATCTGTAGTTGCGTTCTCTAAAAATGGAGAAAGACTAGTAGGACAAATAGCAAAACGTCAAGCAGTAACAAATCCGGAAAATACTGTTATATCAATAAAAAGAAAAATGGGAACAAATGAAAAAGTTGATATAGACGGAGATAAATTTTCTCCACAAGAAATATCAGCAATGATATTACAAAAATTAAAAACAGATGCTGAAAACTATTTAGGACAAAAAGTAACTCAAGCGGTTATTACAGTACCAGCATATTTTAGTGACAGTCAAAGACAAGCAACAAAAGATGCAGGAAAAATAGCAGGACTAGAAGTATTAAGAATTATAAATGAACCAACAGCAGCATCATTAGCATATGGAATGGATAAAGAACAAGATCAAAAAATCATGATATATGACTTAGGTGGAGGAACATTTGATGTTTCTATACTAGATATTGGTGATGGGGTATTTGAAGTATTAGCAACAAATGGTAATACACATTTAGGTGGAGATGATTTTGATGAAGCAATAATCAAATACTTAGTAGATGAATTCAAAAAATCAAACGGAATTGACTTATCAACAGATAAAATGGCAATGCAAAGATTAAAAGAAGCTGCTGAAAAAGCTAAAATCGAATTATCAGGTGTTCAACAAACACAAATCAACTTACCATTTATTACAGCAGATGCAACAGGACCAAAACACTTAGATGTAACATTAACAAGATCAAAATTCGAAGAATTAATACATGACTTAGTAGAAGCAACAGCAGGACCAGTTAACCAAGCATTAAAAGATGCAGGATTAACAGCAAATGATATTCATAAAGTATTATTAGTTGGAGGTTCTACAAGAGTTCCAGCTGTTCAAGAAGTTGTTAAGAGAATAACAGGAAAAGAGCCAGATAAAGGAATAAATCCAGATGAATGTGTTGCTATTGGTGCAGCAATCCAAGGTGGTGTATTATCAGGAGATGTTAAAGACTTAGTATTACTAGATGTAACACCATTATCATTAGGTATTGAAACATATGGTGGAGTATTTACAAAATTAATAGATAGAAACACAACAATTCCAACAAAGAAATCACAAATCTTCTCAACAGCAGCAGATGGTCAAACATCAGTAGAAGTTCACGTATTACAAGGTGAAAGAGAAATGGCTGCATACAACAAAACATTAGGAAGATTCCAATTAACAGGAATTCCAGCAGCACCAAGAGGAGTGCCACAAATTGAAGTAACATTTGATATTGATGCAAATGGTATAGTTCATGTATCTGCAAAAGATATGGCAACAGGAAATGAGCAAAATGTATCAATTACAGCTTCAACAAACTTAACAGATGAAGATATCGAAAAAGCTGTTAAAGATGCAGAAGCACATGCAGAAGAAGATAAAAAGAAAAAAGAAGAAATTGAAGTTAAAAATAATGCAGAAAGCTTAATCTATAACAGTGAAAAAACATTAGGAGAATTAGGAGATAAAATAAGTGGAGAAGAAAAAGCTAAAGTAGAAGCTGAAATTGAAAATACAAGAAAAGCTCTTGATTCAAATAATACAGAAAGCATAAAAGAAGCAACAGAAAAATTAACAAAAGTATTTTATGAAATGTCTGAACAATTATATAAAAATGCAAATCCAAATGGAGAAGCAGATCCAAATGCTGCTGGAACAGAAGCAAACGGAACTGATTCAGGAAATGATGGAACTGTATATGACGCAGATTATAAAGTGGAAGATGACAATAAATAAATAACCTAACCAATATGCAGGCAGATATATACTTTCTGCCTGCAAGTTAATGTTAAGAAGATAAAAGTGAATAAAGAGGTGAAATAAATAAATGGCTGCAAAAAAAGATTATTATGAAATATTAGGTGTTGAAAAAACTGCAAATGATGAAGAATTAAAAAAAGCATATAGAAAAATGGCAAAAAAATACCATCCAGATGCTAATCCAGATAATAAAGCAGAAGCAGAAGCAAAATTTAAAGAAGTAAACGAAGCATATGAAGTGTTATCAAATCCACAAAAAAGAAAGATGTATGATCAATTTGGAACAGCAGACCCACAAGGATTTGGAGGGTTTAATGGAGCTGGTGGACCTTTTGGCGGAGGTAATTACTATTCATATACTTCTTCAGGGTTTGATGGATTTTCAGATTTTGGAGACTTAGGAGATATATTTTCATCATTTTTTGGTGGAGGTGCAAGGACTGGGGCAAGAACACAAGCTCAACGTGGACCGAGAAAAGGTGCAGATCTTAATCTGAATATGGATATCACATTTGAGGAAGCATTTTTGGGTGTTGAAAAAGAAATTTCAATTACAAGACCAGAAACTTGTAGTATTTGTCATGGTTCAGGAGCTAGACCAGGTACATCAGTTACAAAATGTCCTACATGTAATGGAACTGGAACAGTACGCCAAGTCCAAAATACAATACTTGGACAAATGCAGACAACAAGAACATGTACAGCATGCCATGGAACAGGTGAAGTAATAAAAGAACCTTGTGATAATTGTAAAGGAAAAGGAACTGTTAGAAAACAAGCAAAAATAAAAGTAAAAATACCAGCAGGAATTGATGATAATCAAACAGTTGTGCTTAGAGGAGAAGGCGAACCTGGAGAAAAAGGTGGACCTAAAGGTGATTTATACATAACTATTAAAATGCGTAAAAGTAATGTATATACACGAAAAGGAACAACTGTAATGTGTGAAGTTCCAATAACAATAACGCAAGCAAGTTTAGGAGCAACCTTGAAAATTCCTATGGTAGATGGAAGTACAGAGAATTATACAATTCCAGAAGGAACCCAAACAGGTACAAAATTTACAATTAGAGATAGAGGATTTTCAGCATTAAATTCTTCTGCTAGAGGTAATTTTATATTTACAGTTGTTGTTCAGACGCCAAAACGTCTTAACAAGGAACAAAGAGATTTGTTAGAGAAATTAGCTAAAACTATGAATGAACAACCACCAATAAAAAAGAGAGGTCTATTTGGATAAAATAGACCTTTATCTCTTGCATGTGGTAGAATAATGTGCTATAATAAACAGCGTATCTTGTAGATAAAGGTAACAAATTCTGTTGCTTCACTAAAGAAAGGATAAGAATAATGAAAAATGAAAAAGACATGATGGCAGACAAGGAAAAGTGGATTCTAGAAACTGCTACAACCATCGAAAATAAGATTTTCGAACGGTTAGAAAAGTGTATCGAACAAAGTGAATGGGAATATTGGGAAAAAAGCTTCATACCAATTGATTACAAAAACATAGAAGCAATTGCACAGGAAGTGTTTGAAGAGCGAAAAGACAAATCGTTTGCCGAAAAATATCCGAATATTACCAATCAGGTGTGGGAAAAGGCACTGCGGAGCGTTGAGGAAAAACTTAAAGCTTGTGGCTGGAAGATGGGCAGTAATTCTAATAATGTATTTGGAGTTGGTGCTGCGGAATCCGATATCGTTCAGATAGGAGAGAAAAAGAGTCTTTGGAAAAAAATCAAAAAGTTTTTCAGTAAAATAATTTAACAAAAGACACGGACCTGTAATACAGGTCCGTGTCTTTTGTTATGTTCTTTTTTGTTCTAGAGATTTTTACTAAATTACTTTATTTTTTTCTTATCTTGTAGTATAATATATTATGTGGAAAAAGTCGGAAAGATATCCAAAAGAAGGGAAGAGATTAAAATGGTAAAAAAAAGAATAGTAACAGGAGATAGACCAACAGGAAAGTTACACATTGGTCATTATTTTGGTTCATTAAAAAATAGAGTAAAAATGCAAGAATCAGGAGAATATGAACCATATATATTAGTAGCTGATGTTCAAGCATTAACAGACAATTTTAATAATCCAGAAAAAGTAAGAAAAAATGTAAGAGAAGTTGTAATGGATTATTTATCAGTAGGAATAGATCCAGAAAAAACGACAATATATATACAGTCAATGATACCAGAGGTTGCAGAATTAACAGTATTCTATTCTAATTTAGTAACAATAGCTAGATTAGAGAGAAATCCAACAGTAAAAACAGAAATTGCGCAAAAAAGAGATGTATTTGGAGAAAGTGTTACATATGGATTTTTAGGATATCCAGTAAGCCAAGCAGCAGATATAACAGCACTAGAAGGCAGTGTGGTGCCTGTTGGAGAAGATCAATTACCATTAATAGAACAATGTAGAGAGATTGTAAGAAAATTTAACAGTATATATGGAGAAGTTTTAGTAGAACCAGAAGCAGTTTTATCAAAAGAAAAAAGAATAAAAGGTCTAGATGGAAATGACAAAATGGGAAAATCATTAGGAAATGCAATATACTTATCTGATCCGAAAGAGGAAGTAAATAGAAAAGTAATGAGTGCAGTAACAGACCCAAAAAGAATAAAAAAAGATGACTTAGGAAATCCTGATGTATGTATGGTTGCATATTATCATAATTTATTTACAGAACCTGAAGAATATAAAATAGTATGTGAAGAATGTAGAGCAGGAAAAAGAGGATGTGTAGCATGTAAAAAGCAATTAGCTAGAAATATAAATACAACATTAGAACCAATAAGAGAAAAAAGAAAATATTATGAAGAAAGACCAGAATTAGTTGATGAAATACTAATAAAAGGTACAGAAAAAGCAAGACAAACTGCAAAAGAAACAATGAAAAAAGTAAAAAAAGCTATGAAATTAGATTATTTTGAATAAAAGGAGGAAATATGTTTACAGATTATGCAAAAATAACCATAAAATCAGGAAATGGTGGAGATGGTGCAATAACATTTAGAAGAGAAAAATATGTAGCAGCAGGTGGACCAGACGGTGGAGATGGAGGCAGAGGAGGAAGCATCTATTTTCAAGTTGACCCTAATGCTAATACATTGGTGGACTTTAGATATACCAAAAAATTTAAGGCACAAAATGGTGAAAATGGAAGTGGAAGCAATAAATATGGTAAGTCAGGAGAAGATTTATATATTGATGTTCCAATAGGAACTATAATAAAAGATGCTGAGACGGGAAAAATTGTTGCAGATCTTTCAAAAGAAGGACAAAAAGAACTTGTATTAAAAGGCGGAAGAGGAGGAAAAGGAAATTCTCATTTTGCAACAGCGACAAGGCAAGTGCCAAGATTTGCACAAGCAGGAGAAGAAGGAGAAGAAAAAGAAGTAATCTTAGAATTAAAACTGTTAGCAGATGTTGGATTACTAGGATTCCCTAATGTTGGAAAATCAACGTTTTTGTCAGTTGTAACAGATGCAAAGCCTAAAATAGCAAATTATCACTTTACAACAATTGAACCAAATCTCGGAGTAGTAAAAACAAAAAATGGAGATAGCTTTGTGATAGCTGATATTCCAGGGATTATAGAAGGGGCTAGTGAAGGAATCGGATTAGGAATTCAGTTTTTAAGACATGTAGAAAGAACAAGACTATTATTACATGTAATAGATGTGTCTGGAATAGAAGGAAGAGACCCTATACAAGATTTTAACACAATAAATGAAGAATTAAAAAAATATAGCGAAAAATTAAGCACTAGAAAACAAATAATTGTAGCAAATAAAATAGATATAATGCAAGACGATACAGGTTACAAAAAACTTGAAAAATTGGCAAAAGAACAAGGATTAGAAATATATAAAATCTCAGGAGTAACAGGCGAAGGTGTTGAACAATTATTAAGTCATGTTGCAGAAGTGCTAAAAACATTGCCAAAAGAAGATATCATTGAGCCAGAAGAAAAAGTAGTATATACATTAGAAGAAGACAAAAATGAATTTACAGTAAGAAAAGAAGATGATATGTTTATAATTGAAGGAAAAGCAATAAATAGACTTATGGGAAGAATTAATATAGATGATAATGAATCAATGTATTATTTCCAAAAGAATTTGAAGTCATTAGGAATTGAAGATGAATTAAAACGTCAAGGAATAAAAGAAGGAGATTTTGTTAAAATTCTTAATTGGACATTCGAATGGTATGAATAAGTAGGAGGATATAAATGCAAAATATATTAGAAGTATTGCAAGACACGGCAATTGATACTTTAAAATTATTACCATTTTTGTTTATAACGTACTTGATAATGGAATATATAGAACATAAAACAAGTAATAAAATAAGAGAAACAATAAAAAAATCTGGAAGATTTGGACCACTGTTTGGAGCAGTGGTTGGGATTTTTCCGCAATGTGGTTTTTCAGTTTCGGCAACCAATTTATATGCAGCAAGAGTAATTTCACTAGGAACATTAATATCAGTATATTTAGCAACTTCAGATGAAATGTTACCAATTTTACTTACAGAATCTGTTCCAATAGCTACAATATTAACTATTTTAGGAATAAAGTTATTTCTAGGAATAGTTGCAGGCTTTATAATTGATTTTGTTGCAAACGTAATAAAAAAAGAAGAGGAAGAAAAAATTGAAGAAATATGTGAACATGAACATTGTCATTGTGATAAAGGAATTTTTAGTTCAGCATTAAAGCATGCTATAAATATTGCAATCTTTATATTTGTAATCACTCTTATTTTAAATGGAATAATTAAATTTATAGGCGAAGATAAAATATCACATTTTATAAGCAATAATGTGATATTAGGACCTGTTATAGCAGGATTAATAGGATTAATACCAAATTGTGCTTCGTCAGTGATTTTAACTGAATTATTTATAGAAAAAGTAATTTCAATGCCAATATTAATTTCAGGAGTAGCTGTTAATGCTGGTGTTGGACTATTAGTGCTTTTCAAAACAAATAAAAATGTAAAAGAAAATATCAGTATTGTAGGACTGTTATATGGAATAGGCGTAATAGCTGGTATTATTTTAGAACTATTCTTATAAATTTGGCAAAATAACTTGTAATTTCAGCAAATTTGTAGGATAATATATATGTATAGAAAATTGTGCCTAGAAAGGAACAAAAATAATGAAAATAATAGATAAATTTTTGAAAAAACTTAATGCAAGTAGAAATACATTTGTAACATATGTATTAACATTAATATCATTATATATAGTAGTTGATAGGGTTGTAGAAATTCTATTTATGGTATTCACAGGTGTTTCAGTATCATACTGGGGACCATTTCGATATACATTAGCAATAGCCTGTCCAGTGTTTGCATATTTGTTTTCACCATCATCAGAATTCGCAACATCTAAAAATATGAAGATTACACTATTTCTTACATATGCTATAACATTGTACATAGTTGCAATATCAATGTTTGCACAGTGGATTAATAGGGGAATTTGGTTGTTTTTAATTTCTTTGCCAGGATATACAGAATTGGTTACTGATTTTTCGGAATTAGTTAAGCCTGCATTAACAGCAGTGGCAATATATTTACCATTAACAACATTTTATGGGGTTTATAAATGGATACGCTTAGATATCCTTGATAGTAAAGATCAATCAAGGTCTATTTGGGACTTTAAAGGAATAAGTCTTGCTGATACAAAAGCAGGGCATGGGCCTTTCACATGTGATATGTTTATGTGCAATGATTATGAAACTGGTGCTAAAATGGTACTTACAGAAAAAGCTAGATATCAGTCATTGTTTGCTTGTGGTGGTTCAGGTTCAGGAAAAACATCACTAATATTGGAACCAATGATGGCTAAAGACATTGAAAAGAAAGCATTTTATATAGCAAATGCAAAAGAAATGGGATATACAGCATTAAAAACTGGGATTGCTGTATTGAACAAACCATATGATAATGAGTATTTAAACGAAAACTTTAATTTAAATATGATAACTCCAGTAGCAGGCAAAGAGGCAGTTTATAAAGCATACATGAAAAAAATGATATTAGCATCATTTGATGACGAAATTGTATATAGAAATCTTGGATTAACATTAATTACTCCTGATTATGAATCAGTATCAAGAATAATTAGTGTATGTAAAAATTATCATATTAAATACAATATTGTGGATCCGTCAAATGTAAATTCAATAGGATTAAATCCATTTGTGTATGATGATCCTGCAAAAACAGCAATAACAATTTCATCTGTTTTAAAAGGAATGTATTCAAGTAATCATTTAGAAAAAGAAGAAATGTATAGAGAAGAATTTATCATTCAAGCAGTAGAAAATATAACAATTATGTTGAAAGAAATGTATCCAAGAATGAATAGTGGAAAAATTCCAAATTTAGAAGATTTATTAAAAATGCTTACAAATTTTGATTTGGTAGAAAAAATGTGCGAAATAATGAGAACTGATGAAGAACTTGCAGAAAAATATAGTGGACAAATAAGATATTTTAAAAAGAATTTTTATACTAATAGTACTGCAAGGCAAGAAACAGAAAAGGATATATATTTAGCAGTAGCACAATTAGATAATTTGTTAAGACTACCAGGAGTAAAAAATATATTGTGTAATAGAAATAATAATCTAGATTTTGATAAAGCTTTAAAAAATGGTGAAGTTACATTAGTATGTACTCGTAGAGGTGATTTAGGAAGAACTACACATAAAGCATTTGGACTATTTTTTATATTATCAATGCAAAATTCAGTATTAAGAAGAATTGGAAATGAGAATAGTAGAATTCCTAATTTCTTATATATTGATGAATTCCCAGATTTCATATGTAAAGATACAGAAGCAATATTTACATTATATCGTAAATATAAAGTTGCAACTGTAATAACTGCACAAAATCTCGCACAATTAGAGGCAAATGCACCAGAAATGAAATACAAGGATACAATTTTATCAAACTGCGCAAGTAAGATATTTGTTGGAAATGGAACACCAACCGAGTTAGAGTGGTGGGAGAAAGAATTCTTGTTAAAAAGAGAGTGGAAATATGGAAATAATATGGACATGAAGACGTTAGAATATGATTCAAAATATTCAGGAGTTAAATATGACTGGTCAAATTATTTTAAAGCAAATAAATTAGCAAATTTATCATTTAAACATGCGGCAGTAAAATTGAAAACAGAAAAAGGAAATTATCAAGTAGGAGAAGGAACGTTTAATTTTATAGCTTCTAAATACAAAGAGGAGCAACCAATGAAAATTTATAATTTCTCTAAGTTTGTACCAGGAGTTGCAACTGAAGGTGGAGATGATGAGGCAAAACAAAAATTTGACCCTAAACATATAAACTTTGTTGACGAAAAAGATGAATACAATCCAGTTCAAATTGACAATACAGATGCTAATTTCGAATTTGATAATGAAAATGCAATTGTAGTTGACTTTAAAAAGAAAAAATAAATTAAAAGCAGTGTTATTTTGAGGATAGCATTGCTTTTAAAATTTGAAAAATATATGCTAAATCACTTGACCAGTAAGTGAAAGTATGATATAAATATAAAGTAAAATTTATTTGGCCCCTTGGTCAAGCGGTTAAGACGCCACCCTCTCAAGGTGGAATCATGGGTTCGATTCCCGTAGGGGTCACCAAATATAAAATACATAGAGCCTCAACGGTTACATACAATAACCTTGATGCTCTATTTTTACATTTAACACTTTTTTAACACTTTAGTTCAACTATAAGAGGTCATTTATTCTATTCACAGCATCAATTTTTGTCTTAGGTAATACATGTAAATATATTTGTGTAATTGTTATATCAGAATGCCCCATTAAGTCTTGAACTGTTTTTAGATCTACACCATGAGATAAAAGCATAGTAGCATAAGTATGTCTTAAACTATGAAATTTCTTATACGGTATTTCATTACTGTTTAATACTTTTTTCCAATTTCCAAATAGAGTTTTAGCAGAAATAGGCTCGCCATTCTCACTAAAAACAAATTCTGAGTCTTTTTTCATATTAGACAACATATTTACTAGCTTATTAGGTAAATCAACTCTACGAATTGAATTTTGCGTTTTAGGTGTATTGTATATTGTTTGCAATTCTTTATTGCCGTTATTATCAAAAACATATACTTTTTTAACAGTTTCTTTTACTTCTAAGTATTTTTCTTCAAGATTAACATTTTCCCATTTTAATGCTAATAATTCTCCTTGCCTTAGACCTGTTCCAAGTGCCATTAAAATTAAATTTTCAAATTTATGACCTGAAAAAGCTTCTTTTAATTGTGTTATTTCATCTTCGTTAAAATATTCAATTTCAGCTTTAACACTTTTTTTAACACTTTTATTTGGAATAGTTATATTGTTACAAGGATTTCTTAATATAAAACCTTCACGTTCTGCATAAGAAAAGAATTGTTTCAGCAATTTGTTTAATTTGTTTATTTGAGAATATGTTTTGTTTTTTCCTAGTTTATTGTAATATTCTTGTATTTGAATAGATTTTGTAGTATATACTTTTAAACCTGAAATATCAGAATCTTTTATATAATTCCTATATGTTCCTTCATATGATTGAAAAGATGAAGGTTTTACTTCGTTTTTCTTTATTTGAAATAGCCATTTATAAATCAATTCATCAATAGTTACATTCTCAAAGTCTAGAGACATACCATTTTTGATTTTATTTATATATTCTTCGGCTTTTTCTTCAGCTTCTTTTTTCCCTGTTCCATAGAATTGCTTTCTTATAGGTGTTCCATCAGCTTTGTGACCAATAGTCTTTGTTATTCTAAAATATTCTTTTCCATTAGATTCAAAATTAGTTTTCTTAGCCATGTTTTCCTCCTTAAAAAATAAGATAAGTATTGCTACTTATCTTTAGTTTAAAATTTTTTGTTAAAATGGTAAATCATCAGAGTTGTTATAGGTTTCGATATCTACAATACTAGTAGATTTATCAATGAATTTTATATTCATTTTTTTATGAAACATAGTATGTATTTGAGTTTCAATCAGTTTAATGTTAGACTCTCTTTTTAAAGTGGTTTTATTAAAAGATGTGAAACCATTTATAAAATTTATTCCTACAGTATTTTTATTAATAGGTAATAATTCTGTGTTAAATAAATTAGTATATAGCATTATTTTTCCAGAAGATTTTAAATAATTTAAAAAATCATTCCAATTTTCAATTCTAGGTGAAGAAGTAGCAAGTTCTAATTTGCAAATTTGTTTATCAAGAGAATGACTAATAGGAAACTGAGAAATAATGGATTTTAATTTGATTTTTTTTGTATTAAAAATCTCACTATAAGATTTTATAAAAATTCCTTGTTCTTCTTGAGCTCTTTTAGATAAAAATTGTATTTTATCTATGGGAGTGCCATTCTCGTATTGATTAATCTCATATTTTAAACCAGATATACGATATTCTAATACAGCAGTAGAAACTTTGTACTTATCTGACAAATAGTTCAGCAGTTCAATATAATCCATTTTAGAAGTACAATGTTTAATATTTTTTGTAAAGAGTGGTATAAAATGTTTATATGGGACTAATAATTCTGCTGCTCCCTCGTTTGCCTGCCACTCGAAATTATCTATATCACATAATGAAGAGGAAATATAGTATTTTCTGTTTTCCGGATGTAATAAGAAATGCATCATTTCATGGGTTAAGTCAAAAGCAACACTTTCTAATTCTTTTGAAGAATTAACTGTAATGTATGACGCAACTGGAAAAGTATTTTTTATAAGAAAACCACCAATTTTTTTATCATTAAATTTATGAAAGTCATAGTTTATAATCTCGCTGAAATTATTTTGGCAAAATTGTACTACATTAAATATTTCATCAATCTTAATTTCAAAACAATTTCTAATATAATCAATTAATGAATATAAATCATCTTTACTTAAAAAATTTATATTTCCATATTGTTCTAATATGTTATTTAAATTGGAACATATTTCTAATGTCTTTGATGTATTCATAAAAACTCCTTAATTACCTTTTATATTTTTTATAAAGATTAATGATATAATCAACATCCTCTTTATCTAGATTTAAATCTTGTGCTTCTTTTGCTAAATGCATATAAATATCACCAATTTGAGGATTATAATCTTTGTTTTCGGAATAAGCTACTAATTTGTCTAAAGGCTCATCTAAAGCTTTTGCAATTTTTGACAAAGTATCAACAGTAATTCTCAACGGTTTTTTATTTCTACTGTCATAGCCTTTTTCTATACTATCTAGGTAAGTATGGCTTATGTCTAATTTTTTTGCAAAATCTCTCAAAGATGTTGAACCGCGTTTTTCTCTTAAGAAATTTCCAAGTTTATTTTCCATAAAATCTCCTCCTATATATATTGTAAACTCTACTTTACAAAAATACAAGAAAAATTTTTAAAAAAATGTAAATTATGCTTGACAAAACTAAAAATGTAATGTATGATTAACATGAACTAAGGAGGGAGGGGGAAAAATGATAAAAAATAAAATCGCAGAAATAAGAAATGAAGAAGGCATAACACAAGAGGAATTAGCTAAGATGTCTGATATTTCAAGGGTAGCTTTATCAGCAATAGAGAATGGTACAGTTCCGAATGGAAACACAATGTTAAATATTGCTAAAGCATTAAAAAGAAAAGTTGAAAATGTATTCTATGAAGAAATGTAAATCATGAATAACTTTATTTTTTTAAATTCTGTGTAAATCATGAATTACGGAAAGGCGAGAGGATAATGAAAAAATACAATGATTATACGCATTATAGAAGATGGAGAGGAATGATAAACAGATGCTATAACAAAAAACACACTTACTATTATAACTATGGAGGTAGAGGCATAACAATATGTGATGAATGGAAAGAAGACTATGAAAAATTCTGTGAATGGGCAAATAAGTCAGGATATAAAGTTGGATTAACTCTTGATAGGATTGATAATGATAAAGGATATAGTCCTGGTAACTGTAGATGGGCAACTAGAAAAGAACAAAATAGAAATCAAAGAACAAATCGTAAGATTACAATAAGTGGTGAAACGAAATTGATGTGTGAATGGGCTGAAATTTCTGGTGTAGATTCAAAGCAAATTTATAAAAGGATAAAACAAGGTTGGAAAAATGAAGATTTGTTAAAACCACTAAAAGAAACACACCATTATATTACACATAAGGGGGAAACACATTCTATTAAAGAATGGTCAGAAATTTTAAATATCCCTTACTCAACAATAAGTGAAAGAGTAAGAAAAGGGTTAACACCATTTCAAGGACATGACAATATAAGAAAAGAAGCGGCAAGAAAAGCAACATCTAAAAAAATAAAGCAATATGATATAAATGGAAAATTTATTACTGAATGGGAATCTATAGCAGAAGCAAGTAGAAAAATGAAGATGGTAGCACCTTCTATAAGTGCAAATTTAAGAGGATTAACTAAGACTGCTGGAGGTTTTATCTGGAAGTATGCAAATTAAAATATAAAGAGGAGGACAAAATGAAAGATTTAATAAAAATAGAAGTAAATGAAAATCAAGAGCCAATAGTAAATGGCAGAGAATTATATAAAGCATTAGGAGTAAGTACAAGATACAATGATTGGTTTAATAGAATGAAAGATTACGGATTTATAGAAAATCAAGACTATTGTACTATTACTCAAAAAAGAGTAACAGCTCAAGGAAATGAAACGGCATATAATGACCATGCAATTAAATTAGATATGGCAAAAGAAATTGCAATGATACAAAGAAATGAAAATGGTAAAAAGGTAAGACAATACTTTATACAAGTAGAAAAAGATTTTAACAGTCCAGAAAAAATAATGGCTAGAGCATTAAAAATAGCAGAAAGTAAATTGAATGTTTTACAGTTAGAAAATACACAACAAAAACAACTAATTGGAGAATTAAAACCTAAAGCAGATTACTTAGACCAAATCTTACAAAGTAAAGCATTAGTAACTATAACAGCAATAGCTAAAGATTATGGAATGTCTGCAAAAGCATTTAATAAAAAATTACATGAATTAAAAGTACAGTATAAACAAGGACATCAATGGTTTTTATATAGTAACTATCATAATTGCGGATATACACATAGTGAAACGGTTGAATATACACATTCAGATGGAAGAAAAGATGTAACAATGAATACTAAGTGGACACAAAAAGGCAGATTGTTTTTATATGAGTTATTAAAGAAAAATAACATAGTTCCTGTGATAGAAAAAAGAGGTGATATAGATGTCAATACCTAAGTATGTCTCTGCTGAGGAATATAGCAGACAATCTGGAATTGGAGTTGAAGAGGTTAAACGATTGTGTAGAACAAATCAACTAAAACATTTTATGACAGAGGGTGGATATTACAAAATAGCAACTGATAGTGATTCTGTTCCCAAAGAATTATTCGAAAAAGAAAAAAAGAAAAGGATTGAAGCAGAAACAACAATACAATTATTACAAAAGATTTTAATAGAAAGGAGTTGATAAACAAATGAAAAATACAATAAGAGGAATTATATTTTGGATCATAGCATTAGCATTTATATTTGTAATATGGACGATAGCAGAAACATTATCAAAAATAGTAACAATAAATGCAATAATGAATTTAGTTTATGTATTGCTACCAGTTAGCATTGTATACATATTAAAAAATTTTTAAAGAGGAAGTGAGAAAGAATGTTTAATAGAAAACAAAAAGAAATAGATAGTTTAAATGCAAGATGTGTTGAATTAGCAAGAATGGTAAAAGACAAAAATGAAGAGTTAAAAATTCAAAGACATAACAATGAATTAATAATGCAAGAAAATGAAAAAGCAAAAGAAGAGAACAGAGCTTTAAGAAACGAAATAGACGAATTAACAGACACAGTAAAAAGAATCAATCTATTAGTAGCATACGATGGCTATGAAAACAACGAAGCATTTAGAAGAAAACTAAAAGAGCTAACAAGCGACTACCAATCAATTTGTTAACTCAAATCAAAAATATTTATATAAATACTCTCTTTGGATATTATAACATATTTTTTCAAAGAGAGCAAGGAAAGGATTGTAAAATGGAAAAATTAACAGGAATATCAAGAAAAGTTGATGAACTTGGTAGAGTTGTTATACCAAAAGAGCTAAGAAGAAGCTTGAGAATTGAAGAGGGAGACTTAATTGAAATTAGTTTAAAAGGTCATGATGTAATTTTAAGAAAAGTAAATCAAAAATGTTGCACAGATTGTGGACAAGTAGTGGATCTAAAAGATAAATTTTGTAGAAATTGTGGAAAGGAACAATAAATTATGGACGATGACGGAGATATATTCGCATTAATAAATGAAGAGTGCGAGTTAGATGATGAATGGTTAAAAGAAAAGGAGAGAGAACAATGGAAGAAAACAAATACTCTGAAATAATAAAAGGATATACATTCGAACAACTTGTGTATGAAAGAGCAATATTAGACAAAGAAAAAGACAATATATACATAAAAGATAAAGAACTTAAAGAAGAATTTAAAAGAAGATTAAATGGAGGATATTAAAATGGGATTAGCAAAAAAAGCTACATTAGATGATGTTAATTTAAAAATAATGGTTTGGGGAGAAAGTGGAAGTGGCAAGAGTAGATTTGCATTATCTTCTCCGAGTCCAATCGTAATAGACTTAGAAGGAAGTACAAGGCTATATGCAGAGCAGTTTGATTTTTATAAGGCGGAGGTAGACAAAACAAATAGTAGAGCGGGTAATCCTGCTTCATTAACAGTAAACTTGATAGAAGAAATTTTGAAAGGAGAATATCCTGATAGAAAAACCTTAGTAGTAGACCCTGTGACAGATTTACTAGACTGTATAGAAGATGTAAGTGCTAAAAAATATGAGCAAATAATAGGAAAAAAAGTAGGAGAATTAAATCAATTACAAAAAACAAAATGGTATGCATATCGTAGAGAGATGGCAAGAACAGTTTTGAATCAATTGAAAGATGTTCCTATGAACTTGATATTAGTAGCAAGAGCTAAAAATGTGTGGGATACAAAAGATGGAAAAATGCAACCAGTCGGTCTTACATATGATGCATTAGACATAGTGGAATATTTAATGGATATAGTAATTCAATTAGAAAAAACAGGTGAAGAAACAAAAGCGATTGTAAAAAAATCAAGAATAGGTAATTTACCAAAAATATTAGAGGTTAAAGATTATTCAACAATAGAAAATGCATTGAAAAATAATAATAAAAAATTAGCAGAATAGGTGGAATATGAAAAGTCAATTTGAAGAAATATGTCAAGAAGATTGCAAACAATTTAGAGATTTATTTAGTAGATACAAAAGCAAAAGAGTAGAAGATTTAGAAGAATTACATAGCATATCAACTCTAGCACTTATATTAGCACAAAGATGGTGTGAAATACAAAGTAATGCATCTATTATAGCTAAAGAAAATGGATTAAGCAAAACCGATTTTCAACAATGGGCATATCAACATTATAGAAATTTACAAGAAATGCATATAGACTGTAGGAGTTTATACAAGTGTGCTAGAGAAGATTTAAAAGCAAATTTGATAATGGAGAATTAGCAATGATAGTAACTGATTTAAGCCAAAGTTTCCATCCTGTTCCAAAAAGTGAGCATAACAAGACATTAAATAGACTGAAAAAACACGAGAAAGATTTCTGCATAATGCCAAAAAGCAAATTATATAGCACAGTAAGGACAGAAATATATTGCGAAAGGCATGAGGTTTATTTTTCAAAGGCTTACAGACAAAAGAGTATAAATGATGGCTTGATAGTATTTTTAACAAGAGAAAACCATCGTGGAACGAATGGAGTACATGGTAAGAATGGAGATAAATTAAATAGACAATTAAAGAGGTTAGCAGAAAAAGCGTGGACAAGCTATTACAAGAAAACAAAAGAAGAATTTATAGAGAGATTTGGAAAATCAAACAACAAGGGATAAGGCGTAAAAATGTTTTATCCCTTGTATTATACGAAAGGAGAAAGCAAAATGGAAAAAGCAAGCTTTCTAATGTACTTAGATTATGAAGAGCAATTCAATATAATGACAGACGAACAAATTGGACAGCTTATGAGAGCAATAATTAAATATGAAAAAACAGGTGAAGTACCCAATTTAGACGGTATGTTAAAAATGGCTTTCTCTTTTATAAAAACACAACTAGACAGGGATAGAGAAAAATATCAAGCTAGATGTGAAAAGAATAGAGAGAATGCTAAGAAGGGTGGTAGACCTAAAAAAGAAGAAAAGCAAAAGGAAAATTCAAAAACCGAAAAAACCGAACGGTTTTAAAGAAAACCAAATGCAACCGAAAAAACCCGATAATGATAATGAAGATGAAGAAGATAATGATAATGAAGAAGATATAGATAGTGATTTATTATTAAAAAAAGAAAAAGAAAAAAAGTTACAACAGCGATTTATTGAATGTTTAAATTCTTTTAATACAAATGCTATTAATGAATGTATAAAATATCTTGCTGAGTTACCGTTTGAAGTTATAGATTATGTGTTGTCGAAAACATCTAGAATCCAATATCCTAACTGGAATTATGCGGATACAATATTACAAGATTATGTAAGAAGAAAAATAGATACTGTAGAAAAGATACAAGCAGATGAAATTGGATTTAAAAGTCAAAAGCAGAATACAAGCAAGGTGGTGGATTTCTAAATGAACAAAGAAGAATTTAAGAGAGAGATATCAAAAGTTCAAACAGCATACAACAAAATATTTACAAGAGAAGAAATGATGATGTGGTATGAGGAGTTTAAAAAGACAGATATAAAAGAATTTGAGCAAGCAATTGACAAGACAATAAGAGAAGTTAAATTTATACCAAAAATAGCAGATATAAGGTCAAGAATAGCAGTAAATCCAAATGATTATTACATAAATGACTCTTATGCACATTTATATAAAAATTTAGAATGGTGTGAAATAGTAAAGGAGTGAAACTAATGAATGAAATGAGTGAAGAAACAAGAAGAGAAGCAAACGAAAAAGTAAATAAATCAAAAAGAGAAATACAGGTATTGCAGATATTAACTGAATATAAAGAGCTAACTGCAAAGCAAGTTGCAAGATACATGGCATATCGAGGATATACAAAAGAGATAGATTACAACCATGCAAGACCAAGATTGACAAATTTGTTAGAAAAAAGACAAGTATGCATAGTTGGGAAAGAGCTAGATACAGAAACAAACTGCAAAGAAGTTGTGTATCAAATAACAGAATTAGGAAGAGAGAGGATAAAAGAATGTTAGTTAAGATAATTTTAATAATACTTATGGTTGGATTCTCATACACAGTAGGTGCAGACGATGGCAAAAGAAGAACATTAACAAGAGTAAAGAGTTATATAAAAATTTCAAAAGATTGGGACGAGTTTATGGAAATGTTATCTGTAGATTTCAACAAAAACAACATAGAGGTGTGAGATGAAACAACTAGATCAAGATAAACTCTGCAAGAAGTGTGCTGGATGTAACAGATTAATTTTAGAGACATTTAATCGGAGTTTACAGATGTGAGAATTTTATAGAAATGGAGAGAAAAAGAAATGAAACGAACCAAAATAGAATTGTACAATGACCACTTTGAAAATGCTAAAAGATATGGGATACCACATGCACAATTAATAATTGCGGACATTCCATACAACTTAGGAAATAATGCATATGCGAGTAATCCACAATGGTATATAGACGGAGATAACAAAAATGGAGAAAGCAAACTAGCAAATAAAAGTTTCTTTGACACAGACAAAGATTTTAAAATAAATAATTTCTTCGATTTTTGTACTAGATACTTAAAGAAAGAGCCAAAGGAAAAAGGACAAGCACCAGCAATGATAGTATTTTGTGCCTTTGAACAAATGCAAATGGTAATTGATGAAGCTAAAAAGCATGGATTAATTAAAAGCTATCCATTAGTGTTTATAAAAAACTATTCTAGTCAAGTTTTAAAAGCAAACATGAAAATCGTTGGGGCTACAGAATATGCAGTAGTACTTTATAGAGATAAATTACCCAAATTCAACAATGGCAAAACAGATGAACAGAAAGGAAAAATGATATTTAACTGGTTTGAATGGAAAAGGGATACATCAAAAGAGTATGCTAAAATTCATCCGACCCAAAAACCCATTAATGTATTGAAAAAGCTTATAGAAATATTTACTGACGAGGGAGATGTTGTAATAGATCCAGTTGCAGGAAGTGGAAGTACATTAAGAGCATGTGCAGAACTAGGAAGAAATGCATACGGTTTTGAAATAAAAAAAGATTTTTATAAACAAGCAAAAGAAAGAATGATAAGTGATGATATTTTAAGCGGAATAATGGAAGATGGACAAGTAACAATAGATTCAATTTTGTAAAAAAAGGAGCGAAAGAAGAATGAACAAATACAGAAATAAAAAAACACAAGTAAACATGTATGTATTTGACTCAATAGCTGAAAGCAAGAGATATAAAGAATTAGCATTATTACAAAGAGCAGGAGAGATACAAAACTTAGAACTACAACCGAGATTTTTATTACAAGAAAGCTTTAAGAAAAATGGAAAAACATATAGAAAGATTGAATACATAGCGGATTTTTCATATTGCCAAGGTCGGCAATATCATAGTAGAAGATGTCAAAGGAAAAGAAACTGATGTATTTAAGTTAAAACACAAGTTATTTGAGAAGAAATATCCGGATTTAACGTTAAAAATAATAAAGTAAAGGAGAAAAACTATGAGTGATTTAGATAAGGAAGAACTAATCGCAACAAGAAAACTACACGGATTAGATGATAATTTATTTGAAGAGGAAATAGAAGTAGGAGAATATGTGAGAACAGATAAAGGCTATATTTTTAAAATAGATAAAGAAGAGAAAAACTTGCAAATAGTTAATTTTTTTGATGCAGAATATGGGAAAATAGTAAAACACAGCAAAATAATATCAGAAGTTGTAAACGTTGGAGATTATGTAAATGGAAAACTAATACACAAAATAGATAAAGGACCAAATTATTGTTATTTATATTACGGAAATTGTAAGACATTTGTAGATTATCAAATAAAAACAATACTAACAAAAGAAAGTTATATGGCTAATTGCTATAAAGTAGGAGGAGAAGATGAATAAAACAATAGAAAATATAGTAGAAACAATATGTTTTACAATAATAGTTTTAGTTGTAATAACAGTAATGGTAATGATGAATAGCAAAGATGAAAAAATAAAATTATTAGAACAAAGCTTAAATGAGCAAATAGAAGAAAAGCAAGTATATATGAATATGCTTGAAGAAGAGAGGAGTAAATAAGATATGAGTAAAGAGGAAATATCTAAAGAAACAAAAAATACTTTACAAAATTGTTGGGTTATGACAACAAATCACGAACTAGATAATGAAAATAGAAAATTAAAAGAAGCTATAACTGAAATATTAGATAAAATTATGACTTCAACAGAAAAAAGCGAATATTGGTATAAGTATTATATAGAACATAAACAATACAATGATGATTTAGAATATAACAAAAAAATATTAAAAGACTGGTCAAATATTTTAAAAGGTATGGGCAATAGAAATTATCCTTATTGCTATGCTATTGATAGAATTTTAACAGAGTTGGAGAGGAGTAAATAAAATATGAGCAATCTAGAAAAATATTTAAAACATTTTGAAACTATAACGAAGCACAAATTTTATGTTATGAAATTTTGTTTTAAATGTGGAAAAATTAAACGAGGATTATTGCATGATTTAAGTAAATACGGAATAACCGAATTTTGTAGTAGTGCAAAATACTTTCAAGGAACGAGCAGCCCAATTGATGCAGAAAAGAAAGAAAAAGGATATAGTCTAGCATGGCAACATCATAAAGGACATAACCCACATCATTGGGAATATTGGATTGATAACATAGGTACTTATAAAAATACACCTTGTAAAATTCCGTATGATTATGTAATTGAGATGATATGTGATTGGTTAGGGGCTGGAATAGTATATTCAAAGCAAAAAGTGGATTATGACAAGGCATATAGTGAACCATTAAAATATTATAATAAATGTAAAAAAGAAAGAATATTTCATCCAGAAACTCAAAAATTAATAGAATATTATTTAAACATAATTGAAACAGAAGGAATAAATGCTTTTTGCAAAAATGTAAGAAGAAAAGGTTATGTTTATGCTGATTACATAGGCGAAACAATTAATTGAGAGAGGAGTGATACATAGTGAAAACAGCTGATATAGTACAATTACCTCAAATAATATGTGAAGAATGTCACAAAAGAGAAGCTACAATATTATGCGATTATGATATAGGATATAATATTGATTTAGAAGGACGAGGGAAAGTAAAAAGAGTTACTTGTGATAAAAAATTATGTATTAAGTGTGCAACAAAAATAAATAATAAAGATTATTGTAAGAAACATATTAAAGCTTTAAAGCAAGAATTAGGAGGTGTTTTAAATGAAAGAAAATAATATAGAAAAATTACAAGAGAGACTAGAAACACTGCATGTAACACAAGATGCTAGATTAGCATGTAATGCTGATGATTTAGACATAAGAGAAGAAATAGCAGAAGTAGAAGAAGAAATTAAAGAGCTACAAGATGATACAAATGCTGATAGAGAAAATAATATTAAAAATGAACGAAGCTCTATAGAAGAAGATATAGAAAGATTAAAATTATGTTCTACTAATCAATGTAATATATGTGGTAGATATGAAAAAGAAGAATGTATGTTAGAAAGAAACAGATGTGAACAACATATTTTATCAGATTATAAAAGAGTATTAAAAGAGAATGAAATATTAAAGGAAGAAAAAGAACAAGCTTGGGAAGAGTGGAATAATTTAGAACAGGGAAGTTATGAAACAGAGTTAAAATTAAAAGAAGAAAATAGAGAATTAAAAGCAGAAATGAAAGACGGTGTAATAGCGATAAAATTATATGCGTTGCAAACAGAAAACGAAAAATTAAAGAAAAAAATAGATTTGATGGAAAATTATATGGTTGAAAACGGTTGGGAAATCTGCTTTGACAATATATATGCAGAATTAAACAATTGCAATGGTATGGAAAGAGATTGGTGTAGAGGAGATAAATTAGAAAAACAAGACATACACAAATATTTTAGTAAGAAATTGCTGGAAAGTGAGGAATAACAATGAAATTATATGAAAGAATAGAAAACAATAATTTTGATGAAATAGATAGAAATAGAGCAATTGAATTAATTGAAGGTGGAAATGGACATTTAGTTTATAATGAAAATTATTTTAAACTACAAAAAGAAAATGAAGAATTAGGAATAAGCAATAAATACACAATACATTTAACGGACAAACAATACAATGTAGTAATAGAAAATGCACAAAATGATATAAATCAAAAATGGATTCAAAAAGTAAAAGACAAGATAAAAGAAGAGAAAATGCCATTAACAATAGCAGGAGGAATAAGGAATAAAAAAATATTAGAATATGGAATAAGTTTAGGAAGAATGCAAGTTTTACAAGAACTAATAGGAGAAAGAGAGGAAAATAAAAATGAAATTAATTGAATTATTAACTAAAATAGCAAATGAAGAAGATATTCCAGAAAAAATAGAATTTAATGGAAAAGAATTTGAATGGGACACATTTGAAAGGTATTATAAAGGAGATAATGGTGACGATTTATTAGAATTGTGTACAACTTTTTCTACAGACGAATTTATGAATATAAATGTTAAAGTAATAGAAGATAAAACAAACACAATAGAAGAATTAACAAACGAAGCTAAAGGAACAGCAGGAGAGTTCAATACCATCAAAAATAAAATCAATGAATTAGTACGAGCAATAAATCAATTAAATGAAAAGGAGGATTAAAATGTTAGGATATTACATAAAAAGTACAATAGTATTTTTAATAATATATTTTGCTTCAAGTAGAGTAATAAGAACATTATTACATAATAGAGATGGAATAGATTATAAAAAATATACAAAAAAAGATAACAAGGGAATATGGTATACATTTTGTTTTATACCAATTTTAAGAGTAGTAGTATTGTTAGTAATGTATTGGTTAACAATAGCTTCTAAAGAAGATTTAGACAAATTATTTGAGAAGAAGGAGGACTAATCTATGTTTGGACAATGGATGGGAGATAATAAAATTAAATTAAAAGAAGAAAAGCCAGAACCTTTTGAAATAGTACTTCCTGGATTATATAATACACCTTCAAAACCAAAAAGCGAAGAAATAAATAATTATTCTGTTTGGATACCTAGCATAGAATGTGAAGAAGAAGCTCAAATATGTATAAATGGAAAATGGTATATATTTGGAATAGTAAGTATAATTAAAGATGAGAAAAAAGTAAAAGAAATTAGTGATAAAGAGTATAACCTTATAAAAGCAATAAGGGAGTACATGGAAGAGGAGGATTGATGCATGACAGAAGAACAAGCACAAAAAGTATTAGATGAATGGCAAGGAGTTAGACCAGAATGTTTGGAAGGAGAAGCAAAAAAATTATTTGAAGCAATAATGAAGATAGCTGATGAGCGAGACAAGATAGAGCAAGAATATGATAGAGATACGCATATATTACAAAATCAATTAGACTTAGCAAATGCAAAAAATATAGAGAGAGATAAAATAATTGATTTAATGGCAAATCATATAGCAACTAACGATAGCAATTTATGTCAGTATTTAGATATGACAACGAAGTGTAAATATTATGCAGGAGAAAACGGAAAGATTTGTGATGAATGTATAAAACAATATTTTGAAAATAAAGCAAAAGAAATATTAAATAAATAAAAAGAGCATACTACACAAGAGGTGTAGTAAATGAGAGACAAAGAAATAATAGAAAAATGGAAAGCGGGATTAAGTAAAAACAAATTAGCAGAAATATACAGAAGAGAATACAATCAGCAAATAAAGATAATAAGAGCAACAATGAAACACAGACACGATGGAAAATATATAAGCAATTATGAAGCATTAGCTAAAGTAGAGAATGTAATATATAGATATTTGAAAGAAACGGAGTGATACAAATGAAAATACCGAAAATAATAAGCAAGAATGGACATGAGTACATATTTGTAAAAGAATATCCTAATTTTATATTATACAAGGATATGCTGACAGGAGTAAAAGAGACATTTCAAAGGTATGATCTAGGATTAGTAAAAGAAATGGTAAAACCACCAAAATCAGACTTAAAAGTAGAAAAAGTAAAAATTTGAGGAGGGTACAGATGAAACTAGATAGAGAGGATCTAAAAGATTATAAACATAATCAAGAATGGATAAAAGGAAGATTAGAGTACATAGAAGAATATAAAACAAGTATAACAAATATAACATCAGTAATATCAGATATGCCACGAGGAAGTAAAGAAGTACAAGACAGTATGGCAGAAAAAGTTGTAACATTATTAGACAATGTAGAAGAGTTACTTGCAAGGATAATTAAAGAACAAGAAAAGCAAAAACTAATATTAGAACAATTAGACAAAGTAGAACAACCGTATAAGTTAATCTTAGAAAAAGAATATATACAAGGAAAATCATTAGTAACAGTTGCAAGTGAAATGAATTATACTTATGAATATATTAGAAAAGCAAATGGAACAGCATTAAAAAAATTTGAAGAGGTCACAAAAAGCTACTGAAAAGCACACATAAACTGTGATAATATATATAATGAAAAGAAACAAAGTACAGGCACTGGTTTCTTATCAAATCAATTGTTTTTTATTAAGAGCAGATGTTTTAAATATTTGCTCTTTAGTATTGACTTTTAGTATAATATGTGATATATAATTAATAAACTTAATATAGCTAACATTCAATATCTTGAAATTAGTTAAATTTGTTTTATGGGTAATCCTCATAGTTATAGAACCAGTTTCGACTATATTAGGACTAATATTAGACGGAATTAATCATGTAATGAAAAGAAGGGGGAGAATGCCTATGAATAAAAAAAATGGAAGAAACCTTGGAAATAATATAAAAAATATATAGGACGGCCATTTGAAACAAAGATAATGCAAGATATTAGTTAGATTCCAAGGTTCGGTGCAAATCCGTACGTCCGACCAAATAAAAGAGAGAGTTTATCCACAGAGATAGACTCTTTTTTAGTTGGTATTAACAGATACTAGATATGTTGATATAAATAAAAAAATCACGACCTTTCATTTTGTAGAGCTTTTCTAGTAAGCTCTAATATATGTAAGATTAATTCAAGAGGTTTGAAACTTGTTTGCTAAACAATGTGTACCTAAGCAGGTATGGGGTTCGTGTCCTCAGTCTTACGCCAAGAAAGAAAAGAGTAACATATGAATATGAAATATTGTATGAAAAACAGATGTCAAGGCTGCAAAAAGTATGACATCTGTTTTGGATATAAGCCAAGAAAGAAGAAAAGAAAAACGAAAAGTACAAGACAGGGGTGATGATACAATGAGCCAAAGAGCGTTTAAAACAAAAGAGGAATTTGTAAACAAAATAAAAGAATATGTGAATGTTTGCAAAAATAAGAAAGAGTTGCCCAATATAGCAGGTTTTTGTGTTTATTGTGACATAAATAGAGATACATTTTATGCTCAAGAGGATTATTACTCCGACACATATAAAAAAGTAAATGATATTTTAGAAGATGCGACAATAAATTCGAAAGACATAAATGACACATTCAAGATATTTTACATGAAAAATAAATTTGGTTATAAAGATAAACAAGATGTAGATGCAAATGTAAATACTGAAATAAAGGTTACATTAATAGATGATTAATATACAAATTGATAAAAAAGTATTTAATAAAAAATACATACCATATTTAGATAATGAAGATAGATATTTATTATTTTATGGTGGTGGTTCATCTGGAAAGTCATACTATATAGTTCAAAGATATGTTTACAGATTATTGACAAGAAAAATGAACTTGCTAGTAGTAAGACAGACAGGGAATACTAATAGAGATAGTACATTTGCACTATTTAAACAAGTAATAAATCAATGGAATTTATCAAGTTTATTTGATATAACGGATTTGAGAATAAAATGTAAAAATGGCAATGAGGTAATATTTAGAGGACTTGATGATACAGAAAAGATAAAATCTACAACATTTGAAAATGGAGAATTAACAGATATTTGGGTAGAAGAGGCAACAGAGTGTAAAGAAGCCGATATAAATCAGCTTAAAGTTCGTTTAAGAGGCGGGAAATCTAAAAAACAAATGGTATTAAGCTTTAACCCAGTAAATATAAACCATTGGATTAAAAGACATTTTATCGATAGTAAATTAGCAACAGTATGTCATAGTACATATAAAGATAACAAATTTTTAACAGAGGAAGATATAAAAGTATTACAGAGTTTCAAAGATACAGATCCATATTACTACAATGTATATTGTCTGGGATTATGGGGAGTGCTAGGAAAAACATTCTTTAATGCAGAAAAGATAAGTAGTAGATTAGCAGAAATTAGAGAGCCAATTAAACGAGGCTATTTTGTTTATGATTTTGATGAACAAAGCAATAAAATATCTAATATACAATTTAAAGAAGAGAAAGATGGCTTTATAGATATATTTGAGTTGCCTAAACTTAATTATCCATATGTACTTTCAGGTGATACATCTGGAGAAGGCTCAGACTATTTTACGGGACAAGTATTAGACAATGCAACAGGAAGACAAGTAGCAAAACTTAGAAAAGAATTTGATGCAGATGAATATACAAGACAGATGTATTGTTTAGGAAACTATTATAATGAAGCTCTTATTGGAATAGAGGCTAATTTCGATACATTCCCTATAAAGAAATTACTAGAAATGGGATATGATAAGCAATTTGTAAGAGAAAAAGAAGATACTTATACTGGAAAAGTAGTAAAAGCCTTTGGATTTAGAACTGATAGAATAACAAGACCTTTAATATTGTCTATGTTACAAGCAATAATAAATGACCATATAGAATTAATAAATGATAAAGAGACATTAGAAGAAATGTTAGTATTTGTTAGAAATGAAAAAGGAAGACCAGAAGCCCAGGAAGGATGCCATGATGATTTGGTAATGGCGTTAGCAATAGCATATTATATAAGAACACAACAAAGTTATGAAGTCAAAATAGAAAAGAAAATAAAGCTCAAAGAATATAATCCACTAGATGATTTATACGAAGAAGATGCAACTGTCTCAGATTATGGAATGAAAATAAATATAATTTAAGGAGATAACCATGAATACTATTTTAATTATGATAGCCTCAACGGCTATTTTTTTTATTGGAATACAAGTTGGATACAATTTAAAAGAAAAAACAAAAATCATAGATCGACCTAAAATAGAAGATATAAAGAAAAATATACCATTTACAAAAGAATATAAGGAAGATAAAGAAAACAAAGAAGAAATTACAAGACTAAATAAAATAATGAGTAATTTAGATAATTTTAATGGAACAAAAGAGGGGCAGGTGGATGTTGATTAATGGAAGAAGACAGATTAACGCAAATATGGAAAGAATATAGCCAAATAAAACAATATTTAAATGGCAAGAATTATTACCAACAACTAGAAATAAACTATAATTTTGCAAAAGGAGACCAATGGAAAAACTTTAAAAGTGGTGGTATGCCAATGCCAATAGATAACATAATAACTCCTATTTGCAATTACAAAATTGGCGTTGTGTCTCAAAACAATATGACTATAACCTTTACTGATGAGAATTTTAGTAAAGAAGATATGGAAGAAATTGAGGATGGAACAAGTTTTAGAGATATAGCAGAAGAAGTAATAGAAAAGATAAATAAAAATATTGCTAGATTTTTTGAATCGAATAATCTTGAAAATAATACTTGGGATTATGATGAAGAAAACTGCATAAGTGGAAACGTTGGAATGTATATATATGAAGATGAGGAAAATAACAAAAGAGCAGATATGATATATGGAAACAACATATTTTTTTCAGATGAAAATAATAATGATGTCCAAGACCAAAGTTATATATTAATAACATTTAGAAGACCAGTAGAAAAAATAAGAGAAGAAGCAAAAAAACATGGGCTTGAAGAAAGCAAAATAGCAGAAATAGTAGCAGATAATGATTTAAACGAGCAAATTGGAAACAAGGAAGAGGTAAAAGACGAACAAGGTAAAGCATTATGTGTATTAAAATTATACAAGAAAACAAAAGAGGTAACAAGGACACAAGATAAGACAATAGTAGACGAATATGGACAAGAACAAGTAATTCAAGAAGAAGTTAAAGAAAAGAAAACAACTGTACATATGATGAAATCTACTAAAAATGTAATATATGTACCAGAAACAGACTTAGGACTTACTTTATATCCAGTTGCATTAGATACTTGGATAAATGAAAAGAACAGCATAAGAGGGAGAGGAGAACCACAAGACAAAATAGAAAATCAAATTGAAATAAATAGAACAATGGCAAGAAGAGATATAGCAATTGCTATGGGAGCATATCCAAAAGCAGTGTACAATGGAAAATTAATTGAAAATCCAAGTGCATTAGATAAAGTAGGAGTTGCAATAGAAGTGAACGGACGGACAAACAGTTCAAAAGATAAGAGATGTGGTTGATTATCTACAACCAGCACAAGTTAGCCCTGATGCAAAAAACTTTTGTGATGAATTAAGTCAAAAAACAAAAGACAATGCAAGTGCAAGTGATACTGCACTAGGAAATATAAATCCAGAAAAAGCAAGTGGTCGTTCAATTATAGCAGTTCGAGACGCATCAGCTATACCAATCAATGTTCATGTTGCAAGAAAAAAGAAATTCTATGAAGATATAGGAAGAATATTATTTGATTTTATGCAGAATGTTGATGTAGATGGGCAACAAGTAATAATAACAAGTACAGATGATGAAACAGGACAAACTACAACAGAAGTTGAGCAAATACCATATGGGATCATGCAAAGGTTAAAGGTTGGAGTTAAAGTAAATGTATCACAAACAGACCCATTTTCTATACTTGCTGTAGAGCAAATGTGGGATAGCTTGTTTGAAAGACAAGCCATAACTTTTGAGGAATGGGTTTCTGGATTAACAAACAATTCAAAGTATAACAAGAGTAAATTAGAAGAAATTATTAAGAAACGTAAAGAGAAAGAAAGAGAAATGGCTATGATTCAACAACAAATCACAGAACAACAATCCCAAATAAATGGAATGTTGCAAAATCAAAACAATCAAGAAATAGCAAACATAGCAAGTGATATAGAAACTCAACAAAATCAAGTTCTAGGAGGTCAAAATAATGAAATGTAAGAATTGCAACTTAATTGAAATGAGGGTAATGGTAAGGAATGATAAAGAAGTAGTGTATTATTGCCCTAAATGTCACGAAATTGCTAAGATTAGCACAGAGGAAGAACAGAAAATAAATAAAAAAAATCAAGACAATTAAACACCTTATGGTGTTTTTTATATGCCTCAAAACATGTTCTGGGGCAAAACAGATAAGCATGGGAATTAATAGTCGACAGACTTTAAATTGGGTGAAAATATGGAAGAAAATGAAGGAGTAGTTGAAGAAACTATCGTGGACAACGACGAAACAGTTGGGAATGTTGAAATAGAACAAGAAGTTGTGACAGAAGAACAATCAACAGAAGAAGTAGAAGTTACAGATAATTCTACACAAGAAGAACAGGAACATGAACCTGAACAAAAAAGTCATTCTAGAATGTACACAGAAGAAGAATATCAAAAAGCAATAAACAAAATTATTGCAAGAGAAAGAGGAAACAAGGAGAAGGAGATAAATCCTTTACTAGCAACATTAAAAGCTGTTGGGTTTGATGGTAAAACTCCACAAGAAGTTAATCAAAAATTACGCCAAAATTATAAGGAGCAAGGAGTAGATATACCAGAATATCACGAAAACATGTCTGAAAGAGAACAAAAAGCTCTTGCCAAACTTGATGCAGATGAAGTAATAGAATTGGGCGAACAAGCGATGCAAGACAGATTTGGAGAATTATACAAAAAGTATAAGGAAAACAATATTTCAGCAAGAGAAAAAGAAGAAATGAACCTAATAGGAAAAGCTCATTCAGTAAGATTAGCAAAAAAAGAACTGTTGTCAGTTGGAGCAGACCCTAATATTGTCGAAAGTGACAAATTTAAGAAATTTGCCCAAAGATATGCAGATAATGTTTCAATAAAAGAAATATATGAGGATTACAAAACAAAATATGGAACAAAACCAACAAAACCAGCAAGTGCGGGAAGTGTAAGAACAACACATTCAGAAGCACAAGTAAATTATAACGAAATGTCTGATAAAGACTTTGAAAAAGAACTCCAAAAAGTAATAGGAGGAATTTAAAAAAAGAAAGGAAATGATTAATTATGCCAGCAATAAACAATTCAATATCAAATTTAAGTGTTGAAAACCAAACATTTTATGATAGAACATTACTATCAAGATTATTACCAGATTTACATTTTTATAATGATGCCAAAAAGAAAAAAATTCCTAAAGGAAAAGGAACAAAAATAGAATGGAGAATATTTAAATCTTTAGCTGTTCCAACAACTCCGTTAGAGGAAGGGGTAACACCTACAGGTAAAAACTTAGATATATCACCTGTTACAGCAGAATGTAGTCAATACGGTGATTATGTAACAGTATCAGATATACTAGATATGCAAGGAAAAGACCCTGTTATAGCAGAAACATCAGCACTAGAAGGAGAACAAGCAGCACAACTTGTTGATATTTTAATCAGAGATACCGTAACAAGTGGAACAAATGTAAGATATGCCAATGGAAAAGCAACAAGAACAGCATTAGCAGCTACAGATGTTTTAAAAGGAGAAGATGTAAAGAAAGCTGTTAGAGACTTAAGAAAAAATAATGCTAAACCATTTAGTGATGGATATTTCCATGCTGTTATAAGTCCTGAGCAAGCTTATGACTTAATGAATGATACATCAACTGGAGGATGGATTGATGTAAATAAATACACAGATAATGCTCCGTTATTAAAAGGTGAAATCGGAAAATATGCAGGTGTAAGATTTATGACAACAAGTAACACAAAAACAGTAGATAATTCTGGTGTAGCAGTACATTTGGGAGTTATCTATGGAAAAGATTCTTATGGTGTACCTGAAATTGGAGATGGAAGTGCAGCAAAACCATCTATCATAGTAAAAACAGATGGTGGAAACGCAGACCCATTGAACCAAAGAAACACAATTGGTTGGAAAAATATGTTCACTTGTAAGAGACTTGAAGAAAAAGCAATTGTAAGAATTGAAACTGGAGTAACTGCTTAGCAGTTACTCTAAAATTTATTTATAGGAGGAGAACAAAATGGAAAATCAAGAAAACAAAAATCAAGAGTTAGCAATCACAGAAGAACAAGGCAAACTAGAGCAAGAAAAAGAAGCTAAAAAAACAGCAGCTACATTGAAAAAAGATTTAGTAGAAATAAAAATACCTATAGATCCACTAAACAAAACAGATAAAACTGTAGATGTAATAATAAATGGATACAGATGGACTATAGAAAGAGGAAAAGATGTAAAAGTTCCAAGAGCGGTAAAAGAAATATTATCAGATGCTCAATATATCTAAAATCACTACCAAGTAGGTAGTGTGTAGAGCATTTAGTGCTTTACACAGTGCTTATTTAAGGAGGAAAAAGAATGTATTTAAAAGATTTAAAAAATATTGCTATGCAATTAATAGATGAATACTCAGAAACGAAAGCTCCAACAGAAGATGAGGATATAAAATTAAAATTAAACGGATTATTCAATACTGCATTATTTGAAGTTGCTCAAATTAAGAAAATATTAAAAGTTTATAACTTTTCAATAAAAGAAGAAATTGACACTGAATATAAATCAATTGGTTTGCCAGATGATTTTATGGAAGAAAAAAGATTAAGATATTTTTCGTCTAATAATTCAACATTAAGATATTATATTCAAAAAGACAAATTAAAAGTACATAAATCATGCTTAGGAACTTTTGAATTAGAATACTATGCAATTCCAGAGGAAATAACAGATGATAATCAAGATGATTACGAATTTGAATTAGATATAGATGCTCAAATGGCACTTCCTTATTATGTGGCAAGTAGTGTATTAATGAGTGATGTATCAGCCAATTATACTGCTTTTGAAGCCAAATATAACGCAAAAGTAGAGCAATTAATGAGAAGTGCACAGGAAAACGAAAACAACAGCACAGTTACAATACATCAAATATTTTCAATTTAGGAAGGAGATATATTTATGGCAACTATACCAGATTTTACACCTAAAACTCCTAAAACAAGAGTATATAGTGATTTTAGAGGTGTTGATTTTACATCTGATAGTACAAGAGTGTCTTTATATAGAAGTCCTAATTGCGTGAACATGTATAAAGATTATAAATCAAGTCTAGGACAGGCAGTAGAGACAAGACCTGGCTTTATAAATCTATTAGAGCTTGAAAACGAAATATATGGTATACATTTTATAAAAAGAGATTCTTTAAAAGTTTTAATTCATAGTGGAACAGATTTGTTGCTTTGGAGCAATTATCCTAGCAAACAATCAAAAGAAGATATGCAAGTTTTATTTTCCAATATGGCTGAAACAAAATCAAGAGCTTTTGTATATGATAATAAATTATATATAAATGATGGAAAAAATTATATTTATTATGATGGAAATGAAGTAAAAAGTGTTGAAGAGATTGCGTTTATTCCAACAACAACAATTGCTAGAGCACCGAGTGGTGGAGGTACATTATATCAACCAGTAAATTTGCTACAGAAGAAAAGAAAAAATTCGTTTTTAGCAAATGGAACTGATAAAAATTATACTTTAGATAGTAGTGGATTAGATTCTGCTGAAATTGAAGCTACAATAAATGGGACTAAAAAAACGGAAGGAACAGATTTTACAGTTAATAGAGTTACAGGAGTAGTAACTTTTAACTCCGCACCACCAGCACCTTCTACCGCTGGTCAAGATAATGTAATTATTACTTTTTCAAAATCTGTATCTGATTATGCCAGTAGAATAAAAAAGTGTTTAATAAGTTGTATTTTTGACAATAGAGTGTTTTTTTGTGGTAACAACAGCTTTCCAAATGCTCTTTTTAATTCTATGCTGAATGACCCTACATATGTATCAGACTTAGCTTATTATCAAGATGGAAGTGACAATATTCCTATTACATCAATATTAAGAGTAGGAGATAGCATCTTAGTTATAAAATCAGATGACCAACAAGATGCTGTAGTTTATTATCATTCGCCACAAGAAGTAAAGAATGGAGATACGGAAGATACAATATACCCAACTAAACAAGGTTTGGCTGGAATAGGTTGTATATCAATGTGGGGAAGTAAAAACTTCTTAGATGAACCTGTTTTTGTTTCTAGATTAGGACTGGAGAGCTTTACAAAATTGAACTTAGGTTTGGAAAGAAGTATTGAGCATAAGTCTAGTATGGTTGATACCAAATTAGTTAACGAACCAGATTTAGAAAATATATGTTTAGAACAATGGAGAGGATACCTTTTATGTTTAATAAATGGACATATTTATTTAGCAGATAATAGGCAAAAATACCTTAATAAAGGAACGCAACAACAAGAATATGAGTGGTTTTATTGGGATAACATAGGAGATGTAGTTAATAATGAGTTTAAAGAGGCAACTCTATTAAAATCATATGATGATAATTTGTTTTTTGGAACAGAAAATGGAGTTGTTGCTAAATTTACAGACAGAATCTATAACGACAATGGAAGAACTATATATTGCCAATGGGAAACACCATGCGATAGTTTTGAAAGTGAAAATCATGTTAAAACAACAAATAAAAAAGGTGGGATAGCTAATTTTAAAGCTATCCCTGGTTCAGTTTGTAAGCTTAAAGAAAAAACAAACAAATCAGAAGAAAAAGAAATTGCAAGATTTATAGCGAGTGGTTTTTCATACGAAAACTTTAGTTATACTGATTTCTCATATAATACATCTCAAAAATTGAGTATGAACTATAAGATAAAAGAAAAGAAATGGTCAAATATATCATTAATATTTTATTCAGATGAGTTAAACAAACCATTTGGAATATTTAATGCAGTTTTAGAGGCCTTTGTAGGCGGATATATAAAGTAAGGAGGATATAATATGTTCGAAAAAATTACAGATAACGTAGAAATACATCAAACTTTACCAGATACACCCAATATGACAACACAAGAATTAAAAAAAGAGTGGGATAAAGGATGCAAGATAATAAAAGAAGGATTCAACAATTTAATTGATAAATTAAACAAAATGGGAATAGAAGGTACAGTTTTATATGAAAATTCAGTAGGTTCAATAGAAGAAATAACTTTAAATGATTCGGTTGCAAAATATGATCGCGTAAAAATATTCTATCATTATAGTAATATTTATGGGAGCACAGAAGTTGATAACCCGAACGAAAAAACAGTATCTTTAAATGTTATGTTTAGTATACCTATTTATAATTTAGCGAGAGCAGAGTATAAAAACATAAAAATAAGTGGCAATCAAATAACAAATGAAGGATACGGATATTTGTCAATAAACACAAGTGGAACATCTGGTGTCAGCATTGAAGAAAACAAAATTTATATAACAAAAGTTATAGGATATAAGGAGGGAAGTAATGAGTAACTATAATATTGATGAATTAGCAAGACAAATGGGCTTTAATGATACATATTTAAACAAATTAAAAGCAAGTAATTCTTATATAACAGAGAGTGCAAATCAAGATAGAAACATGATAAATTCACAATTAAATCAAACTATTTCAGACTATGAAAAAGAAAGACAAGACCAAAACAATAATTTCATAAAAGAAAGTCAAGCTGCATATGTAGATTATGCAAAATCTATTAATCCATATTCAGTTCAAAATAGTAATACCAATAAAATGGGACTAGGCAATAGTGGATATTCTGAAAGTTCTTTAATAAATGCGAATAACACATATCAAAATAGATATACAAACACCAAAACCAATTATGACAATATCTTTGCTAATATAAATAACAATATAGCTAAAGCAAAAGAAACAGGAAATATTGAACTTGCTAAAATTGCTAAACAAGAACAAGATAGATTACTTGAAAATCTATATAAAATAAATGATGAATATACTGCTGAAAAACAGAGAGAAGAAGAAAAGAGAAGGTATGAAGAAGAAATTGCACTTCAAAAGCAACAATGGGAAGCAGAGATGACATTACAAAAGCAACAACTAGCAAAATCATCTCGTGGTTCTTCAAGAAGTACAGGAAGCGGAAGCGTAAATTCTACAGCAGTTTCAGTTAACAACAACAATAATCAACAAGCTGCAGAGAATCAAAATCTAAAAAAATTATATGAAAATCTATCAAAAGCTAGACCAAGCAATAATTTAAATAAGCAAATATATAGAAATCTAATATATGGAGAAGTACAAAATGGACATATAACGGATTCAGATGCATCAGCATTATTTAATGAGTTTGGATTATAGGAGGCAAATATGTCTTGGGAAGATTTTAAGAAAGAAAAACAGCAAAATTCTTCTTGGGAAGAGTTTAAACAAAATAGAGAAAAATTAGTTCAAGTTTCGAACAACAAAACTCCTACTAATTCTATATCTCAAAACATAAAAAACTTTACAAGCGATACAGGAAGAACATTTAGCAACTTAGGAATTGGTTCAAAAATTGGAGTGAAACAATCTCTTAATTTTGCATATAAGGTTGGAGAAAATAGAAATAAAACAGAACAGCAAGTAAAAAACGAAAGAGTCTTAGGTTCAAGAGAATTAACTAATACAGAAAAAGCACTATATATTGCACAACAACAAAGTAAAAGTGTTGACCCAAAAAACTTAAATAATGAAGCTAGCAAAAATGTTATATTACCAATGTTAAACAACAATATCCTAACATACAATAATACAAAAGTAGAAGAAGTTGCTAATAGTAATATACTAGACAGGTCAATAAATAAAGATCAATTAAAAATTCAAGAAAATATAGAAAATCAAACCAACAATTTTTCTAAAAAGTTAGCAGAATTAGCACCGTCAATAGGAAATATGGGGGTAGGTACAGCAATAAGTGCATTAAATCCAGTTGCAGGAATGTCATATTTTACTACTAGTGCAGGAGGAAGCTATATGCAAGATGCATTAGACAGAGGAATGACAAGAGAACAAGCTACAACCTATGGAGCTATAATGGGGTTAATGGAAGGTGCAACAGAAGCAATTGGAGTAGAAAATTTATCAAAGGCTGGTAAAGGATTAAAAGCATTGGTTAGTGGGGCTGGTATAACAGCAACTAAAGAAGGAGCTGAACAAATTGCTAAAAACAGTATAAAAACAGTTTTAAAGGATTATGGAATAGGTATAGCAGACAATGTTATGCAAGAAGCAATAATAGAACCAATCCAAGAAGTAGTAGCAGGGGCAATAGGAGGAAAAGATAAAGCCAATTGGAATGATATGGGGCAAAGAATGTTAAAGGCTGGAATAGATGGTGGACTAACTAGTGCAATATTAGGAGGAGCAAATTTAGGAATACAATCTTGTGTAGGAGTAATAGAAAAGACTACAAATGGTCAAAGTGTAACACAACAAGAGATACAAACAGCAGTAAAAGAAGCTTCAACGCAACTAGATGTTACAAAAATGATAGAGGATAGTACACAACAAGAGATAAACAAATATAATACATTGTCAGGACAATCACAATTAACGCAGAACCAACAAAATGAAAACATACAACAAATTACACCAATAATGCAAAAAAATGCTCAAAACGGAATTTTAGAACAAAATAATAGTATTTTAAATAATAAAGATGTTCCAATGTTGAATTATCAGTATGAAAAAAGTGATAATATAAAGATAAATAATTTAAGACAAGATGCTGGAAAATATTTTAATAATTCAGAACAGGCTCGAAACTATGTAAGCATGCTAGAACAAATTATAACTGATAAAAATGTTGATATAAGATTAGATTCTGACTTGAGAACGCCAGATGGACAAGTTGCAAATGGTTCATATTCAAATGGAGTGATAACAATAAATCCAAACTCAACAAAATCAGGTGAATTTATAGCAGTTCATGAATTAACACATGCAATTGGTACAGATTCTATGAAAAATATAATAGAGACATACAGAAAAAGCAACGCAGAATTTAATACAGCTGTTGAAAATCTTTTACAAAATTATAATTCAACAGAATTAACAGATGAAGCCCTATCAGATGTTTCAGCACAGCTTTTTGGAAATCAAGAGTTTATTGCTAATGTTTCGCAAAATAATCATAATATATTTAAGAGAATCTATAATGAAATAAAGTATTTATGGCATCAATTTAGAGGATATAAAAATCAAAATCAATTTATAGATGATTTGTATTATAAATGGACACAGGCTTATAATAGCAATAATAAGTTGAATGAAACAAGTAATTATTCTATTGCAGGAAAACAAGGAATGATAAATGCAATAAAAACAGATACTGGAAACTTAGAACTTGAAAGAAACTATAATAAAGCTCAACAAATGCAAGAAAATGGAATTGATAATGAAACTATTAGACAAAGTACAGGATGGTTTCAAGATAGAAATGGTGATTGGAAATTTGAATTTTCTGATAGAGACATGTCATTAAAAAAAATTAGATTCAAAGAAAATAGCACATATAAGTTAGAAAATATATTAAAACATGATACTTTATTTACTATATATCCAGAATTAGCAAATTATAATGTTAAGTTTACTGATTTAAATAAGGCAAATGGTGTTTATAATATATTTGATAAAGATATAAAAATAAATAATAATCTACTAAGTAAAAAACAATATAAAAGCAGTATTGAAGGAACATTAATCCATGAAATACAACATGCAATACAAGATATTGAAAATTTTGAAGGTGGGAGAAGTAGCAAAGGAAGTAAATTAGCTTATTACGAAAGTTTAGGAGAAATTGAAGCTTCTGATACAAAGGCAAGATTTTTACAAGAAAGACATAAGAATATTGATTTAACAGATATTGCTCCCGAAAGTTCTAAAACAAATCCTAAACATCAAAATTTAGACAAATATTTAAAGAATAGAAAATTACTTGATAAAGCTAAAGATGGAGTGTATAATTATATAAAAAAAAGGAACGGTGGTAACAATGAATTTTCTAAAGAAAATATTTCGAAAAATAAGAAGCAAAATATGGGATTGGTGGATGGCAGAAGACGAGGAAGATATGTAGATGAATATGAGATTGAAAATATTACTAATGCTGGAAAAAATAACGAAAAAAATACACTTGAAAATAATAGAGAAGATAGAGGAATATATAGGGATAGAATAAATAATAGTGTTCAAGAATCTGAAAATAATTCAGATTCTTTTTCTTTACAAGATAATTATGGAAGGAAATTATCAAAAGAGCAACAATATTTAAACAAAAACTTTAAAACAACAGGAACAAGAACAAATTTACAGGACATAAAAAATTTAGCACCAATAGAAAAAAATGTAAATGACAATAAAGGCATAAAAGCCCCAATAATGCAAAAACAGCAAAATGGTAGTATAAATGCACCGATAAGCAAAGAGGTCAAAGCAAGAAAACATTATAAATCTATTATGGAAAGTCAGTATACATCGAGTGAAGCAAAGACAATAGCCAAAGAACTAATGGGAACTGATACATATGTGCCAGATTCTAATAATAGCCAACTTGAAAGAGCGAATGAAAGAATATTAAATTCGACTCCAGAAAGTGAATTAAATTCTTTTATGAGCAAAGCAATAAATGGTGAAAAAATAACAGCAACAGACATAGCTGTTGGAGAAAAACTAATACAATATTATTCAAAAACAGGAGACAAAACAAAACTACAAGATGCAATACAAGCTACAGCAATGGCCGGAACAAGTGCAGGGCAAACAGTACAAGCATTGTCATTATTAAACCATCAAACACCGGAAGGACAGGCTATTTGGCTACAAAGGTCAGTGGACAAAATGAATAATGATCTAAAAAAGACAAGAGGAAAAAATGCAGAACAGTTTAATCTAACAGAAGACATGATAGACAAAATAGTTAATTCTAAAGATAATGATGACCTACAAAATAATTTAAATGATGTCTATAAACAATTAGGACAGCAGGTATCCAAAACAAACTTACAAAAAATAGATGCTTGGAGATACTTTTCAATGCTAGCCAATCCCAAAACACATATAAGAAACATTGTTGGAAATACAGCTATGGCAGGAGTACAAGGTGTAAAAAATAAGGTTGCAGGAGCTATAGAAGGGACTATTAGCAAAGTGAATCCAAATATGGAAAGAAATCATACAATTGTATCGGCAAATAAAAAAGTAACTACATTTGCAAAAAATGATATAAAAAATGTAGCTGACAGATTAGGACTAAATGAAAATAAATATAACCCTAAAACCAGATTAGAAAATAGCATGAGAACATTTAAAAGTGATACTTTAGAAAACACTATAGGAAAATTGTTTGGCTTGAATGATAATCTGTTAGAAGCGGAAGATGGCTGGGGATTGAAAGCTGGATATACAAAAGCATTATCAGAATATATGACAGCTAATAATTTAAATCCAAATACAATAACAGATAAACAATTAGCAAAAGCAAGAAATTATGCAGTAGAACAAGCACAAGAAGCCACATTTCATCAAGCAAGTGCGATAGCCTCTTCATTAAATCAATTTCAAAATAAAAATAGACTTACAAAGTTTATAATAGGTTCTACATTACCGTTTAAGAAAACACCAATAAATGTCGCAAAAGCTGGATTAGAATATAGTCCAGTGGGATTAACAAAAAGCCTAATTTATGACACTGTTAAATTAAGAAAAGGAAACATAACAGTCAATAAATATATAGACAATATATCCAAAGGATTGACTGGAACAGGAATAGCATTGTTGGGATATGCGTTAGCAGATGCTGGTATATTAAAAGCAAGTGGTAGTGATGATACAGACAAAGAAAAATATGATGAAGAAATGGGAAAACAAACATATTCTATTACTATTGCAGGAAATACATATTCATTAGATTGGTTAGCACCTACAGGAATACCATTATTTATAGGGGCTGAATGTCACGAGTTAATGCAAACAGAAAAAGAAGAAAAGACAAGCTCTAGTGATGAAAATAGCAAGTATAGTAAAGCACTTAAATCTGCAACAAATATACTTGATTCTTTTACAAATGCAATGAATCCAATGACTGAAATGTCAATGTTAAGTGGTTTAACATCAGCGCTAAAAAGTTATGAACAAGGAAGTAGTCAAATGATAGCAAGTTTAGGAACAAATGCAGTGAAATCATATGTAAATCAATTTGTTCCAACGGCTTTGGGTCAAATAGCGAGAACAACTGATAAATATGAAAGAGATACAACATCTACAAAAACAGGCGTATTGCCAAAAGCTATAGACTCTACCAAAAATCAAATCATAAATAAAACACCAGCTTTAAGACAAATATTGCCAATAAAAACTGACATTTGGGGAAATGAAGTAAAACAATCTGACAATATAATTCAAAGGGAATTGGAAAATGCAGTGTTACCTTGGACTAGAAAAGAAGTAGATACGACTAAAGTAGATAATGCCTTAATGGAGCTATACGATGAAACAGGAGAAAGTTCAATACTGCCAGACACATTGGATAAAAAGTTGACTATAAATGGTCAAAATTATAGGTTGACTAATGAAGAATATTCTAAATATAAAACAGCGTATGGAAAAACATCATACAATTTATTAAATAGTTTAGTGTCATCTAGTGAATATAAAAGCATGTCAAATAGTCAGAAACAAACAGCAATAGAAAGCATTTATGATTATGCGAAAGAAAAGAATAAAGTTGACTATGCCCAGAGTGTTAACGAAACAATAAAAACATCTACAAACTATAATATATTAGAAGAATTAAGAAAAGCTGGAGAAAGTCAAACACAATATTTAAGCTATTCAAGTGAGACAAAGGAAATACAAGGAGAGAAAGCAAATCAAAAGAAAAATAAACTTTTACTTGATGCAAATTATTCTTCAAAGGCAAAATCAATAATCTATCAAAATACAACAGGTAAAAATGATGATACATATAGAATTTTAAACAAACTTGATAGTAGTAAAAATATTATAAATCAATATCTAGATTATTTACAAGCTGACTTAAAGGCAGATAGAGAAGATGATAGTACAGAAAACGGAAAAGCTATTTCTGGAAGTAAAAAGCAAAAAGTTTATAACTATATCAATAGCATTGATAGTAAGGATATGTCATATGTACAAAGACTTTATTTAACAGGTGTAAATACTACTTTGAGTACTTCTGATAAAAAGAAAATATTTACTTTGATAAATGAAAATAAATCACTTACTAAAAATGAAAAACTTGAAGCACTTGATAAATTACAAGGATTTACTGTATATAAAGACGGAAAAGTTGCATGGTAAATATTGCAAAAATATGGGAATAGTGAGATAATGCTGTAATAAGAATAAAGAAAAGGTGATAGTCTAATGGATAATCAAGATAAACAAAAAGAAAATAATATCTATAATATAATAATCTCTGTTTTAGCAATAATAGCAGTAGTTGGGTTGTGCTATTTAGGTTATTTAATGTATGATAATTATCAAAACACAATTATAGATTATGAAAAGCAAATAGATAATCTTCATTCCACAATTAATCAAAAAACACAATCGATAAACAACTATAAGACTAAAGTAGATAGCATGAATAAGCAAATACAATTTATGAATGACCATGTTGCCATTTGTCCTTTAGATGGAAGTGGATTATATCATAGATATGGCTGTGAGCATTTAGATACTTCTAGTTTTATGATATATAACACAGAACAAGCACCTAATGAGGAATATTCTCCTTGTCCCTATTGTTTTACAGAAACAACTAATACATCAAATGATATAACTGAAATTGTTTATATAACTAATACAGGTTCAAAATACCATAGAGAAGGTTGCTCTTATTTAAAAAGTAAAAAATCTATTACAAAAGAAAAAGCACAAGAACAGGGGTATATTGCTTGTGAAAGATGTAATCCTTAAAATAAAATACAAAGCACTTACAAAAATGTAGGTGCTTTTATTATGGAGGTCAAAATGAAAATAATCATATATCAAAACAGAGAAGTTTATAAAGAAGAAAGCAAAATAGGTAATGACTCAGAGAATAAAGTAGAAACTTTAGAATTTGAGTTTCCAGAGGAATATAAAGATTTTACAAAATATATTGAATTTCAAACAAAAGACGAAAAGTATGTTGACTTGATAGAAGACGACAAATATATAATAACTAGGGCTATTGCAAAGTATGGAAAAATAAAAGCACAAATAGTATTAAGAAATAGCTTAGAAAATGATGTTGCAGTTTTTAAGTCTGATATATTTGAATTGAAGGTTTCTAAAAGCATCAATGCTACAATCGATGTTCCTATTGAATATCCAACATGGATAGATAATCTAACAAGATTAAAACAGGACATAGAACACGCAGAACACGAAAGAGTATCAAATGAAAATGAAAGAATATCTGCAGAGAAAACAAGACAAGAGAACTTTACTAAAATGCAAGAAACTGTATCAAGTGCAGTAAGCAATATAAAAGATTTAACAGACAAGTACAATGAAAATGACAAGCAAAAGACAGAAGCATTCAATAAGAACTTTGAAGAAAAGCAGAAAGCAATAAATGATAATGCAGAAGCAAAAACAACAGCATTTGGCGAAAACGCAGAAGCACAAACAAAGACATTCAATACTAACTCAGATGATAAACTAGCAGAATACAACAAGAATCATACTGCTAAAATGAAAGAGTTTGACGACAATTATGATACAAAGACAAAAACATTTGATGATAATGCTGCAGATAAACAAAATGAGTTTGATGAAAACGCTTCTGATAAGTTAGCTGAATACAATCAAAATGCAAAAGAGTTAATCAACAAAGTTGAGCAAGTTCAAGCTGAGAATGAAACTCTAAAGGCTGAAAATAAGTTAATTAAAGAGCAAATACCAAGTGCTAGTGCGAATGGAAATAGTGTTCATATAGAAGATAGTGGAACTCTTGATTTTGATTGGAAAATTAATGGTGGGCATGCTCAGGCAATAACTACTCAACCAGAAAATTATATTGATGACAGAGAAGCAAGAGGAAAAACTATTTTAGAAGCAACATCATTATATTTGCCAATTGTGAATTTAAAAGCAGGAAATGGATATTATTTTAAAATATTTGATAATAACAATAAAATACAAAATGATTCTAGGTATTTAGCTGTAGACTTTTATGATGAAAACAAAGTAAAAATTGGGTCAGGACCGTTAGGGTTTCCTGTCGATTTTACAGAAGAGATGGCAACTAAGGTAAAATATGCAAAAATCTATTATAACGGTAATGATACAGACAAAGTAATAGGAAATACAGTAATAAAGAAAATAGGGCTAAAAATAACATCTAGTGCATCAGCAGATGATATAGATATGTTTGTACCTAATTCACCAAGTCCTAACTATCTAAGTGAGGTTGAAACAGCAGGAAGTAATGTAAATGAGTTTGATTTTAAAGTATTTTTAGAGCAGACGAAGAATCTGGCATTAAGAAGATGTACAGCAACTTTATTAGAAAACGGATTCAGATTAACTAAAACTGAAAATGACTGTTATATAGGAGAAAACAGATTAACGTCTGGATATAGAGTTAAAGTATTACCAAATATAACATATACTATATCGACTTCATCTATATTCCCAAAATGTTATATAAATTTTTTGAAAAATGATAATACTTTTATAAGTACAGTAACAATTAAACCAAATGCTAAAAGTCAAACATTCATAACAACATCTGATACAGAGTATCTTACATTTAGATTCGGCTATAATACTGATGCAGAATATTTTGATTTTGTACATATAAAACTAGAAAAAGGCTCAGTAGCAACACCATATTCTCCATACCGGAATGGGTAGTGTAGAAATAGATGTAGTAAATAGTAACTTACTAGATTTCAATGTTGTGCAAGATAGTAGAGTAACAATAAACGAAGATGGAACAATTACTATAAATGGAACAGGTGGATTTAGTTTAAATATAGATAAATTACAATTAAAACATGGAGTTACATATTATCAAAAAGTCGAGTTAATAAGTGGAAGCATTTCAGGTACAAATATAAACAATACATTTCTTGGGGTTGGATTATGGATTTCAAGTGAAAAATTTTCACATACAAATTTAACTAAAGATACAGAAAAAACAGCTATCTGGATAAATGTGAGTGCTACATTTAATAATGCAGTAATAAAAATTTGGGCAAATACTGACAAAAGCGATTTTGTCAAACATCAATCTCAAACAGCAATAATGCCAATACAACAAGAAATGTTAGAAGGAGACTATATAAGTGATGTAGAACATCATGAGTGGGAGAAAATAATTATAGACACTTCAAAACTTATAGTAGACAATACAAAAGAAGAAAAAAAGAAACGTTATAGATATGGGTATGATAAAAATATAAAGAAATCTGATGCAACTAATAATGTTGCATATTCCAATATGTTTAAATTGCTAGGGGATGGACAGACATTTTTCAATGTTAAAGGATTTACCATTGCAAATAATAACATATATATATATGATGAAGGAGAGTCATTGACAGAGTTTAAATCCAAAATAACTGATAAACAACTTGTGTTTTATGCTCAATTAGAAACATCTATTGATTTAGAACTAACATCAGAACAAAAAGCAGTACGAGATACTAAGTTATACACATATAAAAACATAACAAATATAGCTGTAAGTGATGAATTAGCAAGTATAGATGTAAATTACAAAAAAGACCAGACTACAGAACATGATGAGTTACAAAATCAAATAGATGAAATTAAACAACTAATAAGTACAACAGAAACAAGTGCATTATTATTAGATAACTTACAAAAAGATGTAGAAACGGAGGTGGAATAAATGATAGTAGAATTATTAAAGAAATTAATAGTTAAAAAATACTACAAAGAAAAGACAGACATAGAGAACAAATTAAATGTATTTTATGCAATGAGTAAAATAAGTGATGAAGAATACAGCGAATTAACATTGCTTGTAGAAGATACATACGCAGAAACAGTTGAAAATATAGAAGAAGCTACAGAAGTAGCAGAAGGAGAAGAATAATGCAAATATTAGAATTTTTAAAGGATTATTGGTTTTTAATTACTTTTTGCAGTGGAATCTTCTTCGCAATGCTTACTTTCTGTACAAGCATGATAGAAGCAACAAAATGCAGTTTAAGAAATGATATATTAACAATATATGACAGATGTAAAGATAGAAAACAAATCACGCACTATGAGCTAGAAAGCGTACAGCATAGTGCGGAAATCTATTTTAAGTTAAAAGGAAACTCATTTGTTGAGTCGCTTATGAAAAAAATAGAAGATTTTGAAATAACCGATTAGGAGGGATTTATATGGATGCAAAAACAATAACTGAAATAGCAATAGTAGTAGTTGCTATATTGACTTTTATAATGTATCTAGTGTGGCAAATAAAGAAAAAAGGATTAAGACAAACAGTAATAAACTTAATAGTAAGAGCAGAAAATATGTATAAAAAAGGTGACAATGAAAAGAAAATAAATTATGTTATAGATAAGATAATAGTGCTAATACCTGCACCATTGTCTTTTTTTATAACTAGAGAAGCTGTGAGAGAATTTATACAAACAATATTTGATGAAGTAAAAAAAGCACTAGACTATGTGCCAAAGGAGGGCTAGTATGGAAGAAGAAATTGTAGAAACAATGGAATTAGCCGAAGAAGATGCAAGAGGGGAGGCTAACGAATAATGAACATTGAAGAAAGATTATTAACAATTAATTCATATTCAAGAAGTGGAGAAAAGCAAAATAAGATTGAAAATATTGTGGTTCACTGGGTAGGAAATGCAGAAAGCTCTGCTATAGCTAACAGAAACTATTTTGAAAATCTTAGAAATACACATAAGACATATGCTTCAAGTCACTATGTAATTGGACTAAATGGCGAAATAATAAGATGTATCCCTGAAGATGAAGTTGCTTTCCATAGTGGTAGTTATTCAATGAATAGAAAATCAATTGGAATAGAAGATTGCCACCCAGATTGGGAAGGAAAGTTCAATGAAAATACATATAATAGTTTAGTAGAATTATGTGCAGATATTTGTAACAGATATGGATTAACTGTAGATAATATTATAAGACATTATGATGTAACAGGGAAAGAATGTCCACGTTACTATGTAAGAAATGAAAAAGAATGGATCAAGCTAAAAAATGATGTTGCAAATAGGCTTGGACAAGCCACAGTTAATACAGCTGTAAAAGAAGAAAAAGGGAGTGAAGAAGTACCTATGTATAGATTTAAAAATGGAAAAACAGTAGAGCCAATCTACGCTGATTGTCAACATACATTAAAAATTGGTAGTCTAAATAAATATGAAGAGTGTGAGTGTTTTGGAATATTTAATGGAGCACCAATGGTTCGTTATCCGACTAAAAATGGAAATTATAAAATTGGTTTTGCAGTAGATGTAAGATGTGTAAAATAATATAAAAAATTAGAGGTAAGCTGATTAATTTCGGCCTACCTCTTTTTTTGCGTTATATGGCTAAAAATGAGGTATAAAACTATATTAATTAAAAATAAAAATGGCTCAAAAACGATTTAAATGCGAGTTTTAAAAAGGGTATTGACAAATATTAAAGAAAAGTGATATAAAATAAATAATAAAGATGTTGTATACATAAAATTTGCAAATTGTAGTAATTTATGTTATAATATCTTATAGCAATATAAAACATTAAAGTTTTATTTGTTTGCTTGTAATGCATATTACGAAAGTAATTGCATAAAATATAAAAAGGTTGATTGAGGATAGAAAGTGGCAGCTATCACGCCAGAGATGGTCTTATAAGTAGATGTAGGGTACGCCGTCCTACCGATTAACCGAAATTAAAAAACTTAAAAAAGGAGATACTGCAGTATCTCCTAAATTTATGCTTTTTTTACAGGAATTAATTTCCTACTTTTAATTGAATTTTTTAATTTTGCTTCTGATATTGGGTAGATAGTTCTAAATAATAAGTTTCCACCACCTTTTACAATTTGAATACCGACTAAAGAAATATCATCTAGTTTCTTTACATATTGAAGATTACCGTTCTTAAATAATCCAATGTAGTCAGGCTCACCAATAATTAATGGTATAGATTGTACTGCTTGATAATAAGAATCAATACTTGAATATTCAATCTTATGCTTTTCACAATGTTCCTCAATTCTGGTAGACCATACATTGATGTTTTGAGGTTTTAGATTTAAATCTAACATATCTATAACTTCTTGAGAAAGTTCACCAATTTTTATATTTTTACTTTTCCCAGTACGTAACTGTTCTAAATCGAGTTTTTTCATTTTATTTCTCCTTTTGTCTATTGAAATATATTATATATACAAAAGTTTCTAATGTCAATAATTATGCTATAGGAAAATATTACATTTCCACCATAGTGGATAAAAAGTATGTTATATACAAAAATGAACATACTAAAGCTTAAAGGTGGAAAAATGAGAATAGAAATATTATTGAAAGAGATTAGAACTAAAAAACGGATATAGCCTGGAAAAGTTGTCAAAAATGACAGGAATATCAAGTTCACATTTAAACTATATAGAACGAAATGAAAAAGAACCGTCTTTAAGTGTTGCAATAATAATAGCACAAGCATTAAATATAGATATAAAAGAATTATATAAAATAGTGCCATAAAAGTACTATTTTATTTTTTCGCATATGAAATTGATACTTTCATAAAATATCCACCATAGTGGATAAACTTTACTATATTACTACATCATATTCGAAAGGAGAGGTAGTATGAATGTAGTAAAAGATGAAGTAATGGAAGAACTAATTATAAGTAATGAAGATTTTGAAAAATATTTTAACAAAAGAAAATGGATAACAAAAGAAGAGTATGAAAAATATTTACAAATAAAACTTGACAATTAGTAATAATATATGTATAATACGTTTTGTAATTAATTAACACTTTTTTAACACTTTAGTTTTTTATAACTAAAAATAACTATAAAGAACTTTTGTGCAAAAATGTTGAAAATACTAGACTTATACGGAACTGGACATGAGTGAAAATATGAAAAAATTAATCATGGGTTCGATTCCCGTAGGGGTCACCAATATATTATATAACCTTAAAAGGGAGTAGTTTTAAATTGTTAATCAACAGTCGCGATTTTCCTAATAAATTAGGGGAGAAAATCTGGTTAGCAAGCTTTAAAAAAGTAAACGAGACTTTTAAAGAAAAGATTTAAAGTTTTTTCTTTAGTAGTCTCTTTTTTGATATATCTTCTACATTATGGTTATAATATAAAAAAGGAAAGGAAATAAAAATATGGAAAAAAATTGGTTTAACAAAGAAGTAAAAGATGTTGAGACAGAATTAAACACAAATTTGAAAAATGGTTTAAGTAGCATCAAACTAGAAGAGAATAGGGCAAAATATGGCAAAAACGAATTGAAAGAAAAGAAAAAAGAACCATTAATCAAAAAATTTATTGAACAATTTAAAGATTTTTCAATAATAGTATTAATAATTGCAGCAATTGTATCTGGAATAGTTGGAGTAGCACAGGGCGAAGGCATTACAGATACAATAATAATACTTATAGTTGTATTGCTAAATGCTATTATAGGAGTTGCTCAAGAAAGTAAGGCTGAAAAGTCATTAGAAGCACTAAAAAAGCTTAGTGAGCATGCAGCTAAAGTTGTAAGAGATGGAAAAGAACAAGTAATTCCTGCAAGAGAATTAGTACCAGGAGATATAGTGATAATAGAAACAGGTGATTATGTTTCAGCTGATTTAAGAATAATAGAAGCTGTCAATCTAAAATCACAAGAAAGTTCTTTAACAGGAGAGTCCATACCAGTTGAGAAAAAAGCTGAACCGATTAAAGGAGATGATATCGGAATTGGTGATAGAGTAAATATGCTATTTTCATCAAGTTTAATTACATATGGTAGAGGAAAAGCGATTGTAGTAGAAACTGGGATGAATACTGAAGTTGGCAAAATTGCTGGAATGTTAAATGATACAGAAAAACAAGAAACACCACTTCAAAGAAGATTAAATGATTTAGGAAAAACATTAGGAATTGCGGCACTTGCAATTTGTGCATTTATATTTATTATTGGACTATTGCAAGGAAAAGGTGTAATTAATATGTTTATGACAGCTGTTTCGTTAGCAGTTGCAGTAATACCAGAAGGGCTAGCTGCTGTATCAACAATAGTACTAGCAATAGGTGTACAAAAAATGGTAAAGAAAAATGCAATTGTTAAAAAATTACCTGCAGTAGAAACATTAGGAAGCAGTACAGTAATCTGTTCAGATAAAACAGGAACATTAACTCAAAATAAAATGACAGTTGAAAAAATATTTTGCAATGATGTAACAGTTGATATTGATAAAGTAGAAACATCAGAAGACTTTAAGAAATTGGCATATAACTGTATGTTGTGTAATGATTCAAGAATGCTAGAGACGGGAGAATTAGCAGGAGATCCAACAGAAACAGCATTAATAGATATGGCTTTTAAATTAGATTTTGAAGAGGCAATATTTAGACAAAATCCAAGAGTAGAAGAAGTTCCATTTGATTCAAATAGAAAATTGATGACAACAGTAAATGAAAACAATGGAAAATACAGAGTTTATACAAAAGGTGGAGTTGATGAGCTTTTAAAAATTTGTGATTCATATCTATTTAAAGGAGAAAAAAGAACAAACTTAGAAGAATATTCAAGTTGGATAAGAGAAAATAATGAGGATATGGCGAAACAGGCATTAAGAGTATTAGCATTTGCATATAAAGATATGGATCATATGCCAACAAAAGAAGAAATGAAAACAATCGAAAGTGGACTAACATTTGTAGGAATGGTAGGAATGATTGACCCTCCAAGAGAAGAGGCTAAAAAAGCAGTTGAAAAATGTAAACATGCAGGAATCAAAACTGTTATGATTACAGGAGATCATAAAATTACAGCAGTAGCAATTGCTAAAAAGTTAGGGATACTAGAAAATGATAATGAAGCATTAACTGGATTAGAATTAGATAAAATATCTGATGAAGAATTAACAAAAAATATAAGGAAATATTCAGTGTATGCGAGAGTATCACCAGAACATAAAGTTCGTATTGTAAAAGCATGGCAAGCAAACGGAGAAGTTGTAGCGATGACAGGTGATGGAGTAAATGATAGTCCAGCATTAAAGACTGCTGATATTGGATGTGCGATGGGAAAAGTAGGAACAGAAGTTGCTAAGGAAGCAGCAGATGTTATATTAACAGATGATAATTTTGCAACAATAGTATCTGCGGTAGAAGAAGGAAGACGTATATATGACAATATAATAAAAGTAATACAATTTTTAATTTCTTGTAATGTTGGAGAAGTTATAGTATTATTACTGGCAACATTGTTTGCACCAATAATTGCAACTCATTTTGGATTAGAGGCAACAATGATACAGTTATTATTACCAATTCATATTTTATGGATAAATCTTGTAACAGATACATTTCCTGCTTTAGCATTAGCATTTGACCCTGCTAATAAGGACATAATGTATAGAAAACCTATAAAAAAGAACGAAGGAATATTTACCAAAGGAAGAACAATTAGAATAATATATCAGGGTGCAATGATTGGATTATTAACACTAGCAGCATTTATTATAGGATTAGCAACTCCAAATGATAAGTTACCAGCAATGATTGAATATCAAAATGAAGTTATGTCAGCAGAAGAAGTTGAAGACATAAATGCGGTATTGGCTGATGGCGGAAGATATTTATCAAGTGAAGAAATTAAGGTTGAAATAGGACAAACTATGGCATTTATAGTATTAGCGTTATCAGAACTAGTTCACATATTTAACATAAGAGATAATAAAAACTCAATATTTAAAACAGGAATATTAGGAAATCCAATTTTAATATGGGCAGTACTTGCATCAGCATTTTTAATGGTTGTAATTTTAGCTGTACCAGCATTAAGACATGTATTTAGTATTCCAGTATTACCAACAAATAATATTGTTGAAATAATAGCACTAGTACTTGCACCAATAGTCATTGTAGAAATTGCAAAATTATTTAAACTAAACACAGTAAAAGGAGAATAAATATGAAATTTTTAGTTGTATCAGATATACATGGTTCATACTATTATGCAAAGAAATTTAAAGAAATATATGAAAAGGAGAATCCAGATCAAATTATCATTTTAGGAGATTTATATTATCATGGGCCAAGAAATTCATTAACAGAAGAATATTCACCAATGAAAGTTGCAGGAATTCTAAATGATTATAAAGATAAAATATTATGTGTAAGGGGAAATTGTGATGCAGAAGTTGATGAAATGATTTCAGATTTTAAATTTAATGATAATATTAGATTAAATATAAATGGATTTAAATTTTTCTTTACTCATGGTCATGTATATAATATGGATAATGTGCCAGAGAATGTAGATGTGCTTGTATATGGACATCTTCACACAGGTTTTATTGAAGAGGAAAATGGAGTTATTTTTGTAAATAGTGGTTCAATTTCTTTACCTAAAAATAATACAGCTCATAGCTATTTAATTATAGATGATGATAACATTATTTTAAAAGATGTTGATGGAAATGTGATAAAACAAATTTGCTATAAAAATAAATAAGAAAGTATAATTTAAAAAGACACGCCTAAATAATAAGGGGTGTCTTTTTGGATAAAGCTAAAGTTGAATTAATTTATCTAAATATTCAACCATAAATAATGGAATATTAATTAAATTATCATCTTTTGTTAAATTATTCATAGAAAATCGTATAGATAAATTGTCATTGTGTTTTTGATTATATCTTGTCAAACTAATATTATTTATAGATTTATTTGATTTAACCTCTATAGGAATTATTTGATTTTGATGTTGAATCACAAAATCAATTTCATGTCTATCAAAAGTAAAGTAGTTAGGGATTTTATCAAAAACATAATTTAACATATTTAATACATAATTTTCAGTAAAAGCACCTTTAAATTCTTTAAATAGTTTATCTCCTTCAATTACAATTTTACTATCTAAATTTGCCATACTTCTAAGTAATCCAACATCATTCATATAAATTTTAAAAGAACTTAAATCGGTATAAGCTACTAATGGAAGCTCTGTTTTTGTTACATTATAAATTTTATAAATTAAGTTTGCATCATTTAACCAATTTAAAGCACCTTCATATTCTCGTGCTCTCGCACCTTCTTTTATGGTTTGATATAAAAATTTTTTGTTTTCTTTTGCGAGTTGAGAAGGAATACTATTCCAAATTAAAGATATTTTATTTGCTTCACTATTTAATGTATGTTTAGAAAAATCACTTTCATAGGCTTTTAATATATTTTTTTGTACGCTATTTACTAATTCAATATCTTTTTCATTTACCCAGATTTGAACAGCTTCTGGCATTCCGCCTATTATGAAATATGCTTTTAATTTTTCCTCTAATTGGTTGAAAAATATATCTGGTATTTTTTCGATATGATCTATTGAATTCATATAATTTACTAAATTTTCACAATTATCAGCAATTAAAAATTCTCTAAATGTCATAGGATACATATCTAAAAAATTAACTTTTCCAACTGGGAATGATGTATGTGATAACCTAATACCTAATAAGCTTCCAGCACAAACTATATGATATTCATTTGCTTCCTCTTGAAAATATTTTAAACTATTTAAGGCATTAGGACATTCTTGGATTTCATCAAATATTATTAAAGTTTTTTCAGGAAGTATTGCTTTTTTGTGTATAAATGTTAGATTTTCTAGTATTCTTTGAGGACTCTTAGTGTTATCAAATAAATTATATAAGTCTTCATCATGATCAAAATTAAAGTATGCTATATCTTCATAATATTCTTTTCCAAATTGGTTTAGTATATATGTTTTTCCGATTTGCCTTGCTCCTTTTAGAATTAATGGTTTTCTATATTTACTATTTTTCCACTTGATTAAATCTTCTAATATAAATCTTTTCAAATTAATCATCTCCTATATTAATATATACTTAATTATATTAATTATACTATCATATCACATTTTTGTAAAGTATTTTGACTAATTAACCACACTTTTGCAAGCATATTTCGATAAAAAATCACATTTTTGCAATTACTCAGCATTATTATCACAAATTTTTGGAGGTTCCTTAAAGCTCAAATACCAACTCATGCCATTATTATTTTGTTCAATACAATTTAAACGTTCCTGCAACTGAGGATATGTTTTTGGAGCTGGTGTAATTATAGGTTGACCTGGTATCCAATTTGCAGGAGTAGAGCCTTTAGCACAATCTGCCATTTGTAAAGCTTTGATAATCCTTAAGATTTCTGGTATAAATCTACCAATATTTAAAGGATATACCAGAATTACTCTGACAATTCCTTTATCATCAATAATAAATACATTTCTAACTGTTTCAGTAGAACTAACTTCATTAGATATCATTCCATATTTTCTTGATATTAAAGCATTTCTATCAGCTACAATAGGAAAGGGTAAAACAATTCCTGTCATGCAGTAAATATCATGCATCCATGCAAGATGAGAGGCATTACTATCTATACTAAGACCTAATAAACACGTATTTAATTTTTCAAAATGAGGACATGCATTTGCAAATGCAATCATTTCAGTAGTGCATACTGGGGTAAAATCACCTGGATGAGAAAAAAATACCAACCACTTTCCTTTGTAATCATCAAGTTTAATAGGTCCATATGTAGTTTCAGCATTAAAATCTGGAGCATGTTGACCTATTTTAACATTTCCATTCATCATTAATTCATAGTCCATTTAAAAAACTCCTTTCATTTTGTATAATAATTACAGGATAAGACCCGTAACATATAATATTATAAAAAATGAAAATGGTGTTGAAACAGCAGAATATTTATTATATAATTTGAAAAAAAGAGTAATGGAGGAAAAAATGATAGATATAGAAAATGCATATAATGAATTCGATAAATATACATCACAATATAACACAAATGACGGAAGAATTAAATTAAAAATTGAACATATAAAAAGAGTTGCTGAAAAAAGTAAAAAAATAGCTAGAAACATAAAATTAGATGAAGAACATATAAAGTTAGCAGAATTAATTGGACTATTTCATGATATAGGAAGATTTGAACAGGCTAGAATTTATAATACATTTAATGATAGAGAGTCTTTTAATCATGCAGAATTAAGTGTAAAAGTGTTATTTGAAGAACACTTAATTGATAAATTTAATGTAGAAGAAAAGTACAAAAAAATAATTAAATTAGCAATTTTAAATCATAATAAAGGAAAAATTGATGATAATTTAAACGAGGAAGAAATGCTGTATGCAAAGATAATAAGAGATGCGGATAAATTGGATATATATTATACTATTTGTGAATATGATTTCGAAAGTATATTTTGGTATCAAGATTTTAGTTGTGGACTAATAAGTGAAGAAATAATGAATCAATTTGCAAATGATCATTTTATTAATTATAGTTGTATAAAAAACAATGCAGACCAAATTCCGATATTTTATGCTTATATTTTTGATTTATATTTTGATTTTTCTTTGAAATTTTTAAAAGAGAAACACTATTTAGAAAAATTTACAGAGAGAATTTGCGAAAATTTTACAGATAATGTTGTAAAAACTCAAACAAAACAAATCTTAAAAATATCAAATGAATTCTTAGACAGTATTTAATTTTATTACAGATTAATGTTTTATTTAAATTAACAATAAGAGACCATACAAATATAAGCCGAGATATGTAATGAAAAGCTTATATTTGTAGGATTCCTTGTTAAAATAAATAAAATTATCACACTGTAAGTCAAATTAGAGCAAAAAGGCGGAAATGCTTGCTAATACTGGAAAAATATTGTATAATATAAATGGAGAAGATAAGGGGGAGTTTTATGAGTACTTTAAAAACATTTGCCAAATATGCAATTTGGTTAATATTATTTTGGGTATTATCAGATATTTTGATATATTATGGAATAAATTCAACATATAAAGCTATTAGTAATAAAGGAGAAAATCCCAAACAAGTTACAATTAATTCGGCAGAAGCAACTAAAGTTAACGGAAGAATTATAGGAAAGGTCTCTAATGATGAAGAAAATGACTTGAGTGGAAAATTTTTGAAAATCGATTTATATGCAGAAAATGGTAATTTATTAGCAACAGAATATGAGGAAATAGGAAATCTAAGAGCAAATGAAGTAAAAAGCTTTGAAACATATTTTAAGATGCAAGATGTAAAATCTTATGGAATAACAGTGGTAGAACAAAAAGAAGAAAACACAGATGGAGTATTTATGACTGAGGATATGACAAAAATTGGGGTTTTAGCACTATTAACATATATGATATTTTTTTAGAATGAATTATAATATTATTGACAATAATTGGAAAATGTGCTATAATATCTAATGATAACACGTAAACAATTTACATAGGTGTTTACTAACACCAAGGAGGAAAAAATAGTATGTGTGACAGAGTGAAAGTAAAAGATTACCCAGGACTTGTTATGAAGGCTACAGAGGCTGTTCGGTTAAAAAGAATCAACCCAGCACTGCCTGGATACGAGATGCTGATTAAGGCAATTGTCATATACATGGTAGAAGGACCTACCAATCTCTATGACAACGTAGCTGATGAAACGTCAGTCATTCCAGGACTGAAGCCGTTAACAGAAGGCGAAGAAGAACGCCATCCAGTGAAACAGTACATCCTTGAAGCGATGAGAAGTGTTGGAAACACAGAAGAGGATGTAAAAGGGTTCATAGCGGACCTGGCGAACTACTGTAAATAATAACACATATTCCCCTGAGCAAGAATGCTTGCTTGGGGGTTTTTCTATATAATTTATTAATTTGCTCAAAAATAAAATGCACACTTTTAAAACTAATGCATAAAATTAAGCAAGAGGTGATAAGAGTGGCATATTCAGAAAGAGAATTGTTAGCAAGAATTGCACAATGTGAGGCAGGAGGAGAAGGAGATAATGGAATGAAAGCAGCATTAACAGTTGTAATAAATAGAGTAAGAACATCAGAAGGAGAATATTCAAGAGTATCACAAGGTGGAAATATAAGAAATATAATTTTTCAACCAGGACAATTTGATTGTGTAAGAGAAACAATAAATGGAACATATAATCCTCAAACAATTTATAATATGAATCCAACAGATATTCATTATCAAATAGCAGATTGGGCACTTGCAGGAAACACACTTAATGAAATAGGAGAATGCTTATGGTATTTAAATCCATTTAGACCAACATGTGGTTCAACATTTCCTAGTAATGGTTCAGGAATTTTGCATACAAGATTAGGAAATCATTGTTTTTATAGACCAACTTCTAAATATGCACAAACCTAAACTATAGAAAGGAAGTGTTTGAAAGATGGCAAATCAAGAAGAAAGCCAAAACAAAAGAGAAAATAGAGATGAAAATAGAAATGTTAATATAGACCAAAATTCACCAGAAATTTTAACAAATCCAATTTATACACCAGCATTTTTAAGAGAACAAATAGGCAAATTAATGAGGGTAGAATTCTTAATAGGAACAAATACGATGACTGATAGGATAGGAATACTTGAAGATGTAGGTGCTAGTTACATATTGTTACGTTCATTCGAAAATGACAGTTTAGTTTATTGTGATATCTATGCAATAAAATTTATTACGATTTCTACAACAGGTTTTTATGGAACAATGAGTGCAAACATGATGAATAATAATAGATATTATCAAGGCCCAGGAATGCCTAATTTTTAAAATGCAAACTCCCAATACGAAATTAATATTACGTTTTGGGAGTTATCTTTATAAAAAATGTTGTTTTTTGATTGATATTATGATATAGTAGCTAGTGATAAAGTGAAGAAAGGAAATGATAAAAAATGTCATTCATTGAGCAAATAAAGCAAAGAGCAAAACAAGAAATAAAGACAATAGTATTACCAGAAGCAACAGATGTAAGAATATTAGAAGCAGCAGAAATGATAAAAAATGAAGGATATGCTAAGGTAATATTAATAGGTAATGAAGAAGAAGTTAGAAAATTAGCAAAAGAAAGAAATATTGATATAGGAGAAACAAAAATAATTGACCCAGCAGTATCAATAGAAACTGCTAGATATAGCAAAGAATTGTATGAATTAAGAAAATCAAAAGGAATGACTGAAGAACAAGCAGAAAAATTAGTATTAGAACCTGTGTATTTTGGAATGATGATGGTAAAATTAAATGAAGCAGATGGACTTGTATCAGGAGCAGCACATTCTACATCAGATACATTAAGACCAGCATTACAAATATTAAAAACTGCACCAGGAACAAAGCTAGTATCAGCATTTTTCGTAATGGTAGTTCCAAATTGTAAATATGGAGAAAATGGAACATTTATATTTGCAGATAGTGGACTAAATGAAGAACCAGATTCAGAAAAACTTTCAGAAATAGCTATATCATCAAGTAAAAGTTTTGAACAATTAGTAGGAACACAACCTAAAGTTGCAATGTTATCATATTCAACATATGGAAGTGCTCATTCAGCATCAACTGAAAAGGTTATTGAAGCAACAAAACTAGTAAAGGAAAAAGAACCTAATTTATTAGTTGATGGAGAATTGCAATTAGATGCTGCAATAATTCCAGAAGTTGCAGAGTTTAAAGCAAAAGGAAGTCCATTAAAAGGTCAAGCAAATGTATTAGTATTTCCAGACTTGGGTGCTGGAAATATAGGATACAAACTAGTTCAAAGACTAGCAAAAGCAGAAGCGTATGGACCACTTTGTCAAGGAATTGCAAAACCGGTAAATGACTTGTCAAGAGGATGCAGTAGTGAAGATGTTGCTGGAGTTGTTGCAATAACAGCAGTTCAAGCACAACAAAAATAAGTCTTGGAGGAAATGTATGAAAATTTTAGTTTTGAATTCAGGTAGTTCTTCTCTAAAATATCAAGTAATTGATACTAATACAGGAGAAATGCTTGTAAAAGGAAACTACGAAAGAGTTGGACAAGCAGGGGCTTTTTTAACTCATAAAGTAAATGGAGAAAAACACAAATTTGAACATCCAGCTAAAAATCATGAAAAAGCTATAAAATTTGTTATGGAAAGATTAACTAGTGAAGCATATGGAATTTTCAAATCACTTGACGAATTAGATGCTGTAGGACATAGAGTTGTACATGGTGGAGAAAAATTCAAAGATGCAGTATTAATTACAGAGGAAGTAATTAAAGAAATTGAAGCTACTGAAGAATTAGCACCATTACATAATCCAGCAGCAGTACTTGGAATAAATGCTTGTAAAAAAGTTTTACCAAACAAGCCAATGGTAGCAGTATTTGATACAGCATTTCATCAAACAATATCAAAGGAAAAGTACATCTATCCAATACCATATGAATATTATGAAAAATATCATGTAAGAAAATATGGATTTCATGGTACTTCACATCAATATGTTGCAAATAGAGTTGCAGAATTACTTAATAAAGATATAAAAGATCTGAAAATAGTAAATTGTCATTTAGGCCAAGGTGCCAGCGTATGTGCTATAAAAAATGGGCAATCAGTTGAAACAAGTATGGGATTAACTCCACTTGGTGGGATTCCAATGGGAACACGTTCAGGAGATTTAGATCCATCAGTTGTAACATTTATAATGAAAAAAGAAAACTTGATACCAGAAGAAATGGAAAATATCTTAAATAAAGAATCAGGTGCATTTGGAGTTTCAATGGTTTCAGTGGATTTTAGAGATATAGAAGCAGAGGCATTAGCAGGAGGAAAACATGCTAAATTAGCATTAGATGTGTATCATTATTCAATTGCTGAGTATATCGCAAAATGTGCGGTTGCAATGGGAGGAATCGATGTACTAACATTTACTGCGGGTGTTGGAGAAAAATCACCATATTCTAGAAACGAGATATGCAAATATTTAGGTGTTCTAGGAGTAGAAATTTCAGGTAAAGCAAACATTGTAAAAGGAGAAGAAGCAGAGATATCATCTGCTACATCAAAAGTAAAGGTATTCATAATTCCAACAAATGAGGAATTAATGATAGCAAAAGAAACTGAAAAAGTTATAAATCAAAATTAATTAAGGAAGGAAAATAAAAAATGAAAATATTAGTATTAAATTGTGGTAGTTCATCATTAAAATATCAATTAATCAATATGGAAACAGAAGAAGTATTAGCTTCAGGAAAATATGAGAGAATAGGCGAAGCAGAAGCTTTTATTACACATAAAGTAAATGGCAGAAAAATTGAAATTAAAAAGCCTGCATATGATCATAAAGAAGCAATAGAATTTACACTTGAACAATTTACAAATCCAGAATATAAAGTTATTGATAGTTTAGATGAAATAGAAGCTATTGGACATAGAGTTGTACATGGAGGGGAAATATTTAAAAAATCAGCATTAATAAACGAAAAAGTAATGGAACAAATTGCTGAATGTGGGGTATTTGCACCATTACATAATCCTGCAGCAATATTAGGAATGAAAGCATGTATGAATGTTATGCCAGGGAAACCAATGGTGGCAGTATTTGATACTACATTCCATCAAACAATGCCAAAAGAAAAATATATTTATCCAATCCCATATGAATATTATGAAAAATATGGAGTAAGAAAATATGGTGCTCATGGAACTTCTCATATGTATGTTTCTCAAAGACTAGCAGAAATTGTTGAAAAAGATGTTAAAGATTTAAAAATTGTTACTTGTCATATTGGACAAGGTTCAAGTATATGTGCTGTAAAAGATGGAAAATCTTTGGATACAAGTATGGGATTAACACCACTTGGAGGAATTCCAATGGTAACTCGTTCAGGAGACCTTGACCCATCAGTTGTAACATTTATAATGAAAAAAGAAGGATTAACACCAGATCAAGCAGAAGATATATTAAATAAAAAATCTGGACTTCAAGCTATATCAGGATTAGTACCAGATTTTAGAGAAATTGAACTAGCATCTTATGGAGAAAGTGAAAGTGCTGCAATTGCAATAGAAAAATTTAAATATGAAATAGCATCTTATATTGCAAAATATGCAATCGCAATGAATGGAGTAGATTACATAGTATTTACAGGAGGAATTGGAGAAAACCAAATAAATATACGAAAAGGAATCTGTGAAAAACTTGAATTTATGGGAGTTAAGGTTGATGTAGATGCTAATAATATGAGAGGAGAAGAAAAAGAAATTTCTACTCCAGATTCTAAAATTAAAGTTTATGTAATTCCTACAAACGAAGAACTTATGATTGCAAAAGAGACAGAAAGATTAGTAAAATAGTTTTAAGGAGAACATATGAATTCAAAACAAGAATATAAAAAAATAATAAATAGTTTTAAATATGCAATAGAAGGCTTTGTATCATCTTTTAAGACAGAAAGAAATATGAAGATACATATAATGGCAATGATTATAGTCATTGCCTTAGGTATATTTATGAAATTAAATAAAATTGAATGGTGTATCATAACTATAGCAATTGTAATGGTAATTTCAGCTGAACTATTTAATACAGCAATCGAAACTGTTGTAGATATGGTAAGTCCCCAGAAAAATCCACAAGCAAAGCTTGTTAAAGATATTGCAGCAGCTGCTGTACTAGTATTAGCAATAGGGGCTGCGGTAATAGGAATAATAATATTTGGACCTAAGATTGTAACTATTATATAAAAAATGCATCTTTTAAAGGTGCATTTTTAAATTTCTATTATTTTCATGTTGTATTTATCTTCAAAAACCTTTTTCTTAGTAATATATTCTTTTGTTCTGACACCTTTTACGTCAATAACATCATAAGAATTATCAGAATTAAAAACAATAAAATCTGCTTTATACTTCAAACCAGGTGCTAACATAAAAGTTGGTTGCAAGCAAAAACCATTAATTTCTTTTGCTTGAAGTCTAAGTTTTAATTGGCAATAATAATCCGCTTCTTTTTGACTATCGAAAGTATGACCATCGATAGAAGTTTTGTTTGCTCTATATTTTGTTTTTCTAACTTTACTATTTGTAAAATTTTTATAATCATCAATACTCCAATGTTCCATCTTTTGCAAAATCCTTTCATTAAATTAATCTAAATCAAATTATATAACAAAAAAATTAAAACGAAAAGGGCTTATTGAAAAAATTTGCAATTTAGTAAAAACAATGTATAATATAAAAGGGAAGTGATAAGATGAGAAAAATTCTATTAGTTGAAGATAATGAAATAATAGTAAAAGGTTTGAAGTACTTATTAGAACAGGAAAAATTCGATATAAAAATAGCTAAAAATATTGTTGAAGCTAAAACAATGATAAAAAAACAAAAATTTGATTTATATTTGCTAGATATAACTTTACCAGACGGAGATGGATATGAAATATGCCAATATGTAAAAAAACAAAAAGATGTACCTGTAATATTTCTAACAGCAAAAGATGAAGAATTAAATGTAGTTCAAGGCCTTGATATGGGAGCAGATGATTATATAATAAAACCATTTAGAAATAGAGAATTAATTTCTAGAATAAAAAGTGTACTAAGAAGATATTACCATGATGAAATTAATGAAAATCAAATAAAATGTAGAGATGTTATAATAGATAGTAATAAAGCTGTTGTATATAAAGCTGGAAAAGAAATTATTTTTACAAGTCTTGAATATAAAATATTATATATGCTTATTTCAAATAAAAATATATTAGTAACAAGAGAACAAATATTAGATAAAATCTGGGACGTTGCGGGAAATTTTGTGAATGATAATACTCTTACAGTCTATATAAAACGAATAAGAAATAAATTAGATGATAAAGAGGGAAAATTTATTCAAACTGTTAGAGGAATTGGATATAAGGTGGTTGAATAATGAAAAAATTAATAATACAGATTTTTACAATAACAACATTGATAGTTGTTTTAAATTATATAGTTATAACAAATCAAAATAAAAAACAGCAAGAAAAAGTAAATGATGTGATTGTAAATATTGTAGGAACAATAAAACAAGAATATCCTGATTTAGAAGATGAAAAAATTATCAAGATATTAAATGATGAAGAAAATAATGCAATTAAAGGAATAGGAACATTACAGAGATATGGAATCAATACAGAAGAAGTGTATGCAATAGATGGTTTAAAAGATGAGAAAAAAGAAATTTTATTAACAAGTTCAATTAGCATTATTAGTTTAACAATTATAGTTACTATTCTAATAATTAATTACAAAAATAAGAAGAGTAAAAAAATAGAAAATATCATTAATTATATTGAAGAAATCAATAAGAAAAATTATAATTTGAAAATAGAAGAAAATACAGAAGACGAACTTAGTAATTTGACTAATGAACTATATAAAATAACAATAATGTTAAAAGAACAAGCTGAACTTTCAAAGAAAGATAAAAATGTGTTGCAAATGTCATTAGAAGACATATCACATCAAATAAAAACACCATTAACATCTATATCTATTATGTTAGACAATATAAAAGAAAATCCACAGATGGATCTACATACAAGGCAAGAATTTATATATGAAATAAGCAGGCAAATAGAGTGGATTAATTGGCTTGTAATTTCGCTTTTAAAACTTTCAAAACTTGATTCTAATACAGTAGATTTTAAGCATGAAGAAATAAATGCAGAAAATTTAATAAATAATGTAATAAAAAATCTTGCAATTCCTCTAGATATTAAACAACAGAGTGTAATTGTAACTGGAAATAATGAAACTTTTATTGGGGATTATAATTGGGAACTAGAAGCTTTAACTAATATTGTTAAAAATTGTATAGAACATACGCCAGAAAACAAAAAAATTTATATTAATTGCGAAAAAAATAATTTTAATACAAAAATAGTCATAAGAGATGAAGGAAATGGTATTGATAGAGAGGATATAAAACATATTTTTGAAAGATTTTATAAAGGTAAAAATTCATCAGAAAACAGCGTTGGAATAGGCCTTGCGCTTTCTAAGAGCATAATAGAAAAAGATAATGGATACATTCTTTGTACTTCAGAAGTTGGAAAAGGGACAACCTTTGAGATTAAATATATAAGAAATCATTAATTAATAATTTTATTTAATTTACCAAGCCCCTTATAAATATAAACTTTTCATTTCATGTCTCGGCTTATTACGAAATTTAAGAAATTCTAAATTATTTTATGGGTCCTTTCCACTATCGTGAACTCTTACCATAAAATTGCATAGAATTTCTAAAATTTCTTCATGCACATTCGACATTTCATTCAAAGTTTATATTTATAAGGGGGCTTGGTATTAATTTAATATTAATAGGTTGCTTTTTTGCTTTTTATATAGTAAAATTAAGCTGAAAGGTAAGTAGGATGAATATGAAAAGAAGAAAAACATATGGAAAACATAGTTCTAATGTTAGAAAATCTAGAGCGAGAAGAGCCAATCAAAATGGAAAATTGAATAAAAAAAAAGTTGCAATTGTTGTAGGAATAATATTCATAATTTTTTCATTAATTATAAACAAGAATAAAAATAAAAAAGCAGTAGAAACAACTGCAAATGAAACTAAAAATGTTGTTGTTGAAGAAACACCTACTGTTAACACAGATAATGTAGATAATACAGATAGTACACAAAAGCCAGAAAAAGAAATAACAGATTGGAAGCTAAGACTTGCTAATTATGAAAATTTATTGCCAGAAGATTTTAAGGTTGAGGTAAAAAATATAGATAAAACAAGGCAATTTGATGCAAGAGCGATAGATGAATTGAACGATATGATGAATGCAATGAAAAAAGATGGAATAACAAATGTATGGGTACAATCAGCATATAGAAGTGTTGCAAGACAAAAAGAACTTTATGATAACAGTGTGCAAAAATATTTAAAACAAGGAAAGACACAAAAAGAAGCAGAAGAATTAACTAACGAATATATAAATAAACCAGGTTCAAGTGACCATAATCTTGGACTTGCAGTAGATTTTAATACAGTAGATAATAGTTTCGAAAAATTAGATGGATTTAAGTGGCTAAAGAAAAATGCTGAAAAATACGGATTTGTTTTAAGATATCCTAAAGACAAAGAAGATATAACAAAAATAGCATATGAATCTTGGCATTGGAGATATGTTGGGGCAGAAAATGCAAAAAAAATGAATGAACTTAATATGTGTTTAGAGGAATATATACAATATTTAAAGACACATTAGAATAAATTTCACTAGATGAAGAATTAGAAGAAATGTATAGTTTTGGTAGATTGAATCCATATAATCCGTTTTGGGGAGGATTTGTCCATGAAAATATAAAGAATGGAACATTTAAAAGATTTAAAAATACTAGAACAGATATATATTCATTAAATATTGAAGATGAACAGTATAATAGACTAGTGAAGATTATTAACCATTTTAAAATGAACACACAGAAATATAGTTTTAATATATTAGGATTGGCATGTGTTAGTATAAAGAGAAAAATTAGAAGAAAAAATAATTTTTATTGTGCTGAATTTGTAAAACATGTTTTAAAATCAGTAGGAATAACGTCAGTAGCGGAATTGCCTGAAATAATAAAACCAGAAGATTTTAAAAAAATTGAAGGATTACAATTGGAATATAAAGGGCTATTAAAGAAATATATCAAGAGAAATAAGCCTAAAATTAAAGATTTGATGAAATCTATGAATAATAAAATGAGTTATATATAAAAGATTTAGTAATACTCTACTGAATCTTTTTTTGATAGAGTCACTTTAGAGTCACATTTAAAGATTAAGATATAATCAAATAATGAAAGGACGAAGATTAATTATGGAAATTTTAAAAGTTGAAAATTTAAACAAAATTTATGGAAAAGGAGAAAACGAAGTAAAAGCAGTAAACAATATATCATTTTCAGTACAAAAGGGTGAGTTTGTAGCGATAGTAGGGGCATCTGGAAGCGGAAAATCAACATTATTACATTTACTTGGAGGGGTAGACAGACCAACAAGTGGAAGAGTTTTTATAGATGGTCAAGATATTTATAAATTAAATGATGAACAACTTGCTATTTTTAGAAGAAGACAAGTAGGGTTAATATATCAATTTTATAATTTGATTCCAATATTAAATGTAGAAGAAAATATTACATTACCATGTAATTTAGATGGAAAAGAAGTAAAACAAGAAAAATTGGATGAAATGCTAAAAACATTGAAATTAGAAAATAGAAGAAAACATCTTCCAAATGAACTTTCAGGGGGACAACAGCAAAGGGTTTCAATAGGTAGAGCTATAATAAACAATCCAGCAATTATGTTAGCAGATGAGCCAACAGGAAATCTAGATAGTAAAGCATCTGAAGAAATTATTTCATTATTAAGACTATCTAATAAAAAATATAATCAAACTGTTATTGTTATCACACATGATGAAAAAATAGCATTAGAGGCAGATAGAGTTATAACAATAGATGATGGGAGGATTATAAAAGATGAAAAATGTTTTAAATAATTTTACAATAAGAAGTCTAAAATTAAATATCAAAAGAACAATTGCAACATGTATGGGAATTATAATGTCAACTGCATTGATATGTGCAGTAGCAGGAGTATTTTCAAGCTTTCAACAAACACTTATACAACATGCAAAAGAATCTGATGGGAATTATCATGCAGTATTTTTTGATGTTAAACCGAATGAACAAAAATATATATTAGAAAACAGAAATGTAAAGAGCACATTTATTACGCAAGGAATTGGCTATTCCAAACTTGAAAAAGTTCAAAATGAATATAAACCATATTTGTATTTGATGGCATTTGATAAAGATGCATTAAATGATTGGGGATTAAAACTTGTAGAAGGAAGAATGCCAGAAAACTCTAATGAGATAGTAATTCCTAAACATTTAGAGTCAAATGGTGGAGTTACATATTACCATATTGGAGACAAATTAACTTTAAATATAGGAAAAAGATTAACTGAGGATGGAGAAGAGTTAAAACAAAACAATCCATATAATAATTCAAAAGATGAAGGGGAAGAAGACTATGTTGCAGAACATTTAGAAGTAACTCAATCAAGAGAATTTACAATAGTTGGTGTCATAGAAAGACCAAATATGGAAATAGAAGATTATAGTGCACCTGGGTACACAGTAATTACTTTGTTAGATAATGAAAATAAGCAATTACCGGTGAATATTGCTGCAAAATATAAAAATATTAGAGAATCTTATAATATTACTAAAGATATTGAAAAACAATTAACAGATGCAAAATATACTACAAATTCAGAATTATTAAGGTGGTCTGGAGTTACAAAAGATAGTGGAACATTACAAATGTTGTATTCTTTAGCTGGAATAGTAATTGGAATAATAATTATTTCTAGTGTATTTGTAATAAGGAACAGTTTTGCAATTTCTATAACAGAGAAAATGAAACAATATGGCATGTTGTCAAGTATAGGTGCAACTAAAAAACAGATTAAGAAAAATGTACTATTTGAGGGAATGCTTTTAGGTTTAATATCAATACCAATAGGAATACTTTGTGGAGTATTAGCAACATTTATTTTAATGAGAGTTTCAACTGAATTAGTTGGAAAAAGCGTATTTACAAATGAAGTTGAATTTGTATTTAGTATGCCATATTGGGCAGTTATAATAAGTATAGCTTTAGGATTTGTAACAATTTATTTATCTTGTATATTTTCTGCTAGAAGAGCAGCAAAGATATCACCAATAGATGCAATCAGAAGCAATACTGATATAAAAATAAAATCAAAGAAAATTAAATGTCCAAAATTAGTTTCAAAAATATTTGGAATTGGTGGAGAAATTGCATATAAAAATTTAAAAAGAAACAAAAAGAAATATAGAACTACTGTTATTTCACTTGTAGTAAGTATTACAGTATTTATATCTTTAAGCACATTCTTGAATTATGCTTTTGGAATGACAGGAATTTATTATAAAGAAATGGATTATAATATTACTATTTATTCAAGTTACTCAGACTATCAAAAAAATGATGAAAATAGTGCAAAAAACACTTATGAGTATTACCAAAAACTTATGGAAAATTCCAATGTAGATAAATATGCAATAATGAGAACACTATCATTGGATAAATGCAATATAGAGCAATTTGCAACAGAGGAATTTAAAAAGTATTATAAAGAAAGCTATTCAGCTTCAATAGATGAAGCCATGACTATTTCAATTACTTCAATAGGGAATGAAGCATATAGAGAGTATGTGAAAAAAATTGGTGGAAAATATGATGATTATAAAGATTCTATTATTTATTGTGATGATTCTAGTATTTATACATATGACAATGAAAGCCAAAAATCAGAAAGGATGATTCCATTTAATTTTAAAGAAAATGATGTTGTAAAAGGTATAACAGTAGGAAATGAAGAAGTAAACCTAAAAATAGCTAAAATTTCAGACCAAAGTCCTTTAGATGCAAATAGATATACTTTTTCTGGAACATTTTTGGTAAGTGATGAATTTATGGATAAATTAAAAGATTATGGTTGTTATAGTGCATATGTAAATGCAAGTAATGCAGAAGAATTTTGTAAAAAACTAGATGAAGAAGAAACTAGACTTGCAAAAGAAGGAATAAAACTTAATTATACAAATTACAAAGAAGAAGCCGAACAACAAAATAAAATGGTTCTTCTTATATCAATATTTTTATATGGATTTATTATTGTAATTACACTAATTGGTGTAACAAATATTTTTAATACAATAACAACAAATATGAATTTAAGAAGTAAAGAATTTGCAATGTTAAAATCAATTGGTATGACTAAAAAAGAGTTTGATAAAATGATTAATTTGGAAAGCATATTTTATGGTGTGAAATCATTAATAATAGGAGTTGCTTTAGGTTCTGGTATTTCTTATTGGATTTATAAAATTTCAATTGGAAGCCAAGCAACAGAAAATTTGAAATTTGTTTACCCAACTAAAGCTGTTATAATTTCTGTTGTATTTATTGCTGTTATTGTTGGCATTATTATGAGATATTCTTTGAATAAAATTAATAAGCAAAATATTATTGAGACTATTAGAAATGATAATATTTAACTAAAATACTTTCTTTTCCAAATGTTTTATGATAAAATAGCGATACAGTTTGGAGGGAAAAGTATGATAGAAAATATAGAAGGAACTACAATAAATATAAGAATTCAAGATGAAGAAATAGCACTACCTAATGAAATAAAAAGAAAAATAGAAGAATTTTGGAATAAATGTAAAACAGAAAATCCTAATTTATGGAATGGGGAGTTAATGTGTGTTGGCGAATATAAAAAAGAGGGAAAAGAAATAGAAATTGTTTGTAAAAAAACAAATTATGCACATTATTTATATGATGAAAGAATTGGACTAAGTAAAGAATATGCATGTAGCAGTTTAGTTGCAGGGTGTTTAATAGAAACTAGTGATAATTATTACATAGTAGGAGAGTTAGCAGATAATACTTCATTTCCACATTGTATGCAAATATCAGGAGGAAGTGCAGATAATAATGACATAAAAGATGGAAAAATAGATATATTTAATACAATAATAAGAGAATGTAAAGAAGAGTTAAACATCAATTTGCAAGATAAAAAAATGGTAGAAAACTTTCATATAAATTATATATGTCTTCCTAAAGAGAAAGTTCATACATATATTTTATATGCAAAAGCACAATTAAATATGAATAAGCTACAAATGCAAGAGTATTATGAAAAATATTTAGAATATTTAAAAGAAAACAATTTAGAAATAGAATTTGGAAAACTTCATTTTATAAAAAAAGGAAAAACAACAGAAGAATTAGAAAAGTTTACAAATCCCAAAAGAGACTATTTAAAGAATTTATTAGAAATGGATAGCCAACATTTGAGAAAATCATCAGAAATACAAGACAGATAGAATAAAAGAGGAGAAGATTTATGTTTTAAACTTTCTCTTCTTTTATTTGTGTGAAAAAAACATTTTATATGAATTAATAAAAACTTAATAATTTCTCTATTTTTTATTAATAAAAATCTGTTATAATATAAAATGAAAAAGGAAGGGATAAAAACATGTACAAGATATTAGTAGTAGATGATGATAAGGAAATAGTAAAAGCAATTGAAATATATTTAGGAAAAGAAAACTATGAAATAATAAAAGCATATGATGGAGAACAAGCATTAAAAGAAATAAAGAAAAACGAAATACAATTAATAATATTAGATGTAATGATGCCTAAAAAGGATGGAATAGAAACACTTGAAGAAATAAGAAGAGATAAAAATATACCAGTGATAATGCTATCAGCGAAATCAGAAGACATAGACAAAATAAATGGACTAAATATTGGTGCAGATGATTATGTTACAAAGCCATTTAATCCAATAGAACTAATTGCAAGAGTAAATGCATTAATAAGAAGATACACAAAGTTAGGAAGTTCAATAAAAAAATCCGCTTCTGGAAGTGAAACATTAAATATAATTCAAGATGGAGAGCTGATAATAAATGATGAACTAAAACAAGTTATAGTAGATGACAAAGAAGTAAAACTAACGCCCACTGAATACAACATATTAAAATTTTTGACCAAAAACAAAGGAAAAGTATTTTCAATCGAAGAGATATACACAAATGTATGGGATGGAGAATGTTATGCAGCAGAAAATGTAATTGCAGTACATATAAGACACATAAGAGAAAAAATTGAAATAAATCCTAAAGAACCTAAATATCTAAAAGTAATCTGGGGAATAGGCTATAAAGTTGAAGCGTTATAATTGCACGGAAAAAAAGCAATCTCAGGTGTGCAAAATTGCACGTAAAAAAAGCGGAATAAAATGTGCAGGAGGTAGAAATGAAGAAAAATAAGTTTTTTAAAGGAATTAGTTATGGTGTATTATCAATAACAATAATAGCATTAATATTATCTATTATGTGTATAGCTATAAAAAATTCTAAATATTTTAGTGAAGAGAAATATTTTAACTCTGAAAGTTTTTCATATGATTATTTGATGACTTTAAGAGAGATTTCTAATGAACTAATACATAATAATAGTTCATATAATTGCATAAAAGACGGAGAAATGGAAATATATCATTTATATGATTCTTCTGAATATACAAGTTATTCAGAGTTAAAAGATATGAACTTTTTGATTATATATAAAAACAAAGCTATTACGAATATAAATGCAAACACAATTGATGAAATAAAAAAGAAAATAGAATCAGACCAAAGTAAAAAAGTCGATATTTTAAATGGAAATATACAAACAGATTCTCAAAGTATTTCTAGATATGGCAACAAGTATCTGAATAACTTTATAATTACATATTATACAACAGATACTAACAAAACAGATACTACACTTGTAGATGGTCGCTATATAGAATACATTACGGCAAATATAAAGGAATTTGAAATATATAGTTCTTATAAAGAAGAATTGAATCAGAATTTTGAAAGAAAAATTGCATTAAACTTTCTAAACACAGTAAAACCAATAAATGATAATGCATATGTGATTTTTCCAGCTAGTTCAATATTAACAATACTACTTATTATATATTTAGTAATTTCTGTTGGACATAGTGATGAAGTTAAAAAAGTTGAAATGAACAGCTTTGACAATATTCCAATAGAAATAGTTATATTTTTTGCAATGTTAATAAGTTGTATACCATTTGTAATGTTAGAAGTCGCTGAAAATAATTATGATGCGATAATCTCAATTGCGATAACTTCATATTTTGTAATATATATATGTTCAGTAATAACTATGACAACTATAATAAAAAGAATAAAAGCAAAACAATTTCTTAGAACATCTATAATAGGCAAGATTTTGATATGGTGGTTACAAATTTGCAAAAAAATAGTTAACAAGATAAAAGACATATGGAAAACAATTACATATTCAGCCAAAACAACATCAAAGGTTATAATTTCTGCTAGTATAATGATTTTCTTATGGATAGTAATTGCTTTAATATTTGAAAACAGCAGGACATTTCCGCTAGTAGTGGTTGCATTTTTGTGTTTTTGTATATATAAAGTTATAAAAATTTCAAAAGAATATTCGCAAATAGAAAACAAACTAAAAGAGATATATGACGGAAATAATAAAAATGAATTGAACCAAAATGAATTTTCAATGCTATTCAAAAGTTCTGTAACATATCTAAATGATATTTCAAATGGATTTGAAAATGCTGTTCAGGAAAGAATGAAAAGTGAAAGAATGAAAGCTGAACTAATTACAAATGTTTCACATGATATTAAAACACCATTAACTTCTATAATTAACTATGTTGATTTATTAAAGCAAGAAAATATTCAAAATTCAAAAGCTGAGGAATATATAGAAATATTAGATAATAAGTCACAAAGATTAAAAAAACTCACAGAAGATTTAGTAGAAGCTTCTAAAATATCAACAGGTAATATATCTTTAAAGCTTGAAAAAATTAATGTAGTAGAGCTTATAAAGCAGGCAACAGGAGAATTTGAAGATAAATTCAAAAAACATAAATTAGAAGTTATAGTTAATTCTGCTGATGATGAAATAAATATTATGGCAGATAGTAGATATATGTATAGAATAATAGAAAACTTGTATAGCAATATTTCGAAATATGCATTAGAGAATTCACGAGTATATATTGATGTAAAAAGGAACGGAAAAAAAGCGTTTTCAAATGTGCAAAATTTGAGTATAGAAATAAAAAATATTTCTAAAGATAGACTCAATATTTCAGCAGAGGAACTAATGCAAAGGTTTGTTAGAGGAAATAAATCCAGAACAACAGAAGGAAGCGGACTTGGAATTTCTATTGCACAGAATTTAACAGAATTACAGAATGGAAAATTTGAATTGACACTAGATGGAGACTTATTTAAAGTGAAAATGGAATTTGTAGAGGTTTAAATTTCTAAAAGTTGCATCCAAACTGAAAAAAAGGCTTGCCAAATAAAGCCGATATATGTTATAATTATTATGTTACCAATAAAACTCCATTTTTCATCGGAGTACATGCCGCAAAGTAAAAAAATTTTTAAGGAGGAAAACAAAATGGCAAGAAAAGAGAATTTGGTAAAAGTACTGTTTATTCTGGCGTGTCTGAGTATTTTAGACTTAACCAGAAAATTTTCAGTAGGAGGTAGCATGAGTTCCTCAATGACTGGATTTATGAGTATATGCTACATACTAGCTACTATAGAGGTAATGGCCTTTATAATGGCAGCAATTATGGACAGCAGAGACTTCCGGGAATATGAAATTGGCTTCGAAAAACTGAAAGACCTGCAGAGAAAATGGTCTAATGCATATTTCAGAAATGAAACCGAGAAAATTACAGGTATTGAATATGAAATCTCACAGATAGCAAATTATTTGTTAGAAATGGGTTTTGAGTTCATTTCAACATCCAGGTTTGGAACAAGAAGAAATGACAGCATCAACGAGATGGTAGTAGAAACAAGAAAAATACTAGAGAGCTTGGGAACAGCTGAGGATGAGAACTTATGAAAAAAATGTCTAAAAGAAACTTATGGTTAGCCGCTATTATTTTAAGCTACTTGTATATACTGATAAGCAAAAAAATGATTAATACTTACAAAGAAAATGAAATTTTAGTATTAAATTATTCTGCAAGTATGATTTGTGATTTTGCATTATTAGGAATGTTCATTATAAGAAAAACCAAAATGAAAAAAAGATACAATATTTTCAAAAATTCATTTCAGAGTTTTAAAGATGCATATTCAAAGAAAAGTGCATTTGAAAAAAATTTGAAAAATGATGAAAAAGTAGAAAAATTTAGAAGAGACATAAGAACAGCAGGAAATCAGCTTATAAAATTAGGTGAAAATTGGCTTGAAGAAGACGAAATGGATGTATATCAGCTAAGAAAAGTAAAAGAAATAGTAAAGCAGACCAAAAACATGTTAGCCAAATTGTAATGCCAAACAGAGAAAGGACTTTTAATAAAGGTCCTTTTTTCCATTCAACATGAAACATTGTTTGTCAAAAAAGAAAAAAATAATTGTAAAAATAAAGTGAATATGTTATAATATGTAAAGATTTTACGAGTTTGAAAGGAGCTAATATGACACTAGTAGAAGAATTAAAATGGAGAGGACTAATAAAAGATATATCAAGTCCAGAATTAGAAGAAAAATTAAATAAAGGTGAATTAACATTTTATATAGGAACAGACCCAACAGCAGATAGTTTACATGTTGGGCACTTATCAAGTTTTTTAATATCAAAAAGATTAAAAGAGGCAGGGCATCACCCAATACTTTTAGTTGGTGGTGGAACAGGAATGATAGGAGATCCGAGGCCAACAACAGAAAGAGCTATGATAAGTAAAGAACAAGTAAGGCATAATTTTGAATGTTTAAAAGCACAAGTAGAAAAAATATTTGGGTTTGAAGTTGTAAATAATAATGATTGGTACGAAGATATAAATGTAATTGATTTTCTAAGAGATTACGGAAAATATTTTAATGTAAATTATATGTTAGATAAAGATATAATAAGAAGAAGACTTGAATCTGGAATTACATATACAGAATTTTCATATATGATATTACAAGCACTAGACTTTAAACATTTGCACGAATTTAATGGTGTAGATTTACAATGTGCAGGTTCTGACCAATGGGGAAATATAACTGCTGGAATTGATTTAATAAGAAAATCAACAGGTGATGAAGTATATGGATTTACAATGCCATTAGTTACAGATTCACAAGGAAAGAAATTTGGAAAAAGTGAAGGAAATGCATTATGGTTAGACAAAAATAAAACATCAAGTTATAAGTTATATCAGTTTTTTGTAAATGTAGAAGACAGTATGGTAATTGACTACTTAAAAATATATACATTTTTATCAAAAGAAGAAATTGAAGAATATGCAAAGAAAAATGTAGAACATCCAGAATTAAGAGAAGCACACAAAGCATTAGCAAGAGAAATTATAACATTTTTACATGGAAAAGAAGAATATGAAAGAGCAGAAAAACTAGCTCAAAGTTTATTCAATAATGAGTTTAAAAACTTGACAAAACAAGATATTTCAGACTTGTTTGATGAGCAAGATATAAAAGATGTAGAAAGCAATATAAGCTTAGTTGATATGCTAGTAAAAGTTGGAGCAGCTTCTAGTAAAAGAGAGGCAAGAGAATTTACACAAAGTGGGGCTGTTTCAATTAATGGAGAAAAAATTACAGATGTAGCAACAATGATAAATGATAATATGTTTATAGATAACACATACATAATAATCAAAAGAGGTAAGAAGAATTATTATATAGGTAGAAAATAAAAATATATAAGGAGTGTGAGAAAAATGAGTGAAGGACCGAAAGAAAATCCAAAGCTGAAAATGGATAAAAATATAACATACCAAAAGGTGAGGAAAAGTTCTTTGCTCATTTTTTAATATGTTATCTTTTAATCCATTTCTAAAAAATTAAGAGGGGGAAAGAAATGGAAATAGAAGAAATAAAAAGATTAGTAGAAACAAAAAAATTCACAGTATTGAAAAATAAACTTCAAGGAATGAACAGTGCAGACATTTCAGAAATATTAGATGAGCTAGAAGACAAAGAAAGTGTAATAATTGTATTTAGATTATTACCAAAAGAAAAAGCAGGAATGACATTTTCACATATGGAATCAGACATGAGACAAAAACTAATTCAAGATTTAACAGACGCTGAATTAAAAGGTGTACTAGATGAATTATTTATGGACGACACAGTTGATTTAATAGAAGAAATGCCATCAAATATTGTTCCAAAGATATTGAAAGCAATTTCGAAGGAAGATAGAAAAATAGTAAATGAATTATTAAAATATCCAGAAGATAGTGCTGGAAGTATAATGACTACTGAATTTATAGACTTAAAAGAAAATATGACTGCTGAAGAAGCATTAAAAAGAATAAGAAAAATAGCAACAGATTCAGAAACAATATATACATGTTATGTTCTAGATGAGCAAAGAATCTTAAAAGGAATTATAAATATCAAAGACATTTTATTAAGTAAAAAAGAGACACAAATTGGAAGTCTAATGGAAACAAACATAATATCTGTAAATACAGTGGAAGATCAAGAAGAGGTTGCAAAAAAATTTGATAAATATGATTTCTATGCATTACCTGTTGTTGACTATGAAAATAGGTTAGTTGGAATAGTTACAGTTGATGATGCTATAAATGTAATACAAGATGAAGTTGAAGAAGATTTTGAGAAAATGGCTGCTATAACACCAACAGAAGAAGGATATTTTCAAATGTCAGTACTTAAACATGCTAAAAGTAGAATCTTATGGTTGTTAATATTAATGTTATCAGCAGCATTTACAGGTAATATATTAACACAATACGAAAATGCATTTGCAGCAGTTCCAATATTAGTTGCATTTATTCCAATGATAATGGGAACAGGAGGAAATTGTGGTTCACAAAGTTCAACACTAATAATTCGTGGACTTGCAACAGATGAAATAAAACTAAAAGATGTATTTAAAGTACTTTGGAAAGAAATCAGAGTAGCTATTCTAGTGGGCATTGCTCTTGCAATTGTAGATACAGTAAGAATAATGATTCAATATCAAAATATCCAGCTTGCAATTGTTTTAGGAATAACATTAATAGCAACTGTAGTTGTATCTAAAATAATAGGCTGTACTTTACCTTTACTAGCTAAAAGACTAAAATTAGACCCTGCAATAATGGCAGCTCCGTTAATTACAACGGTTGTTGATGTGTGCTCAATATTGGTGTATTTCCAAGTTGCAACACATGTTATGGGACTGTAGTAAAGGGGGAATGGTAAAATGAATATTGAAGAAATAAAAGAATTAATTGAAAAAAAACAATTTACGAAACTAAAAGAAGAACTTAAAGAAATGAAAAGTGCAGATATATCAACGATATTAGATGAACTTGATAAAGAACAAGCAGTTATAATATTTAGGTTATTATCAAAAGAAAAAGCAGGTATGACATTTTCATACATGGAAACAGATATGAGAGAAAAATTAATTAAAGATTTAACAGACACAGAATTAAAAAATGTGCTTGATGAATTATTCATGGATGATACGGTCGACTTAATAGAAGAAATGCCATCAAATGTAGTAACAAGAATTTTGCGAAACGTTGATAAAAATGATAGAAAAGTTATAAATGAATTATTAAAATATCCAGAAGACAGTGCTGGAAGTATAATGACAACAGAATTTATAGATTTAAAAGAAAACATGACAATAGAGCAAGCTCTTGATAGAATACGTCAAATAGGTACAGACTCTGAAACAATATATACATGTTATGTACTAGACCAAAACAGAAAACTTCAAGGAATTATAAGTATTAAAGAGTTGATATTAGCAAAAGAAGAAAGCTTAATAGCAGATAATATGGAAACAAATATAATATCTGTAAATACATTAGAAGATAAAGAAGAAGTAGCAAAGAAATTTGATAAATATGATTTATATGCACTACCAGTAGTAGATAATGAAAATAGATTAGTAGGCATCGTAACAGTTGATGATGCAATTAATGTATTACAAGATGAAGCAGAAGAAGATTTCGAAAAAATGGCTGCTATGGCACCAACAGAAGAAAGTTATTTTGAAACATCAGTATTTAAGCATGCTAAAAATAGAATTGTATGGTTATTAATTTTAATGCTTTCATCAGCAATAACAGGAACAATTATAACAAATTATGAAAATGCATTTGCTGCCGTACCATTATTAGTAGCATTTATACCAATGTTGATGGATACAGGAGGAAATTGTGGTTCACAAAGTTCAACATTAATAATAAGAGGGCTTGCAACAGATGAACTTGAAGTAAAAGATGTATTTAAAATTTTATGGAAAGAAATAAGAATAGCAGTAATAGTTGGAGTATCATTAGCATTAATTAACGGATTAAGAATTTTTGTACAATATAAAAATTTGCAACTTGCTTGTACAGTTGGATTAAGTATAACTGTTACAGTTATATTGTCTAAGTCAATTGGATGCTTATTACCATTACTTGCTAAAAAACTAAAATTAGATCCTGCAATAATGGCAGCACCTTTAATTACTACTATTGTTGATATTCTTTCAGTATTAGTGTATTTTAATATCGCGACAGCTGTTATGGGATTATAAATGTGAAAAATTTGTAAAAATTAGCACTCTTTTATTGACATTGCTAAAATATAGATATATAATAGCAATATCAAAGGAGAGTGTTTTAATATGGAAACAAAACAATTTAAAGCAGAGTCAAAAAGACTACTAGATTTAATGATAAATTCAATTTATACAAATAAGGAGATTTTTTTAAGAGAGTTGATTTCAAATGCAAGTGATGCAATAGATAAATTAGCATATCGTTCATTAACAGATCAAAATTTAGATATTGATACATCAAAACTAGAAATCAAAATAGAAGTAGACAAAGATAAAAGACAAATTATCATAAAAGATAATGGATGTGGAATGACAGAACAAGAACTTGAAAACAATTTAGGAACAATTGCACAAAGCGGATCATTAGCATTTAAAGAAGCAAATGAGAAAAAAGAAGATATTGATATAATAGGACAATTTGGAGTAGGATTTTATTCAGCGTTTATGGTAAGTGATAAAGTAACTGTAGAAAGTAAGTCAGTAGATGAAGTACAAGCGCATAAATGGGAATCAACAGGGGCAGAAGGATACACAATAGAACCATGTGAAAAAGAAGATATTGGTACAACAATAACATTGCACATAAAAGAAGATAATGAAGATGAAAAATATAGTGAATTCTTAGAACAATACAAAATACAAGGATTAATTAAAAGATATTCAGACTATATTAGATATCCAATAAAAATGGACATAGAACATCAACACAAAAAAGAAGGAACAGAAAATGAATATGAAACAGAAATAGAAACAGAAACTATAAATAGTATGATTCCAATTTGGAAAAAAGAAAAAAGCAAAGTAACTAAAGAAGAATACAACAGTTTTTATACAGAAAAGTTCAATGATTTTATGCCACCATTAAAAGTAATACATTCATCAGTAGAAGGGCAATTCACATATAATGCATTATTATATATACCATCACATTTACCATATGATTATTATTCACAAGAATACGAAAAAGGACTTCAATTATATTCAAATGGTGTATTAATAATGGATAGATGCAGTGAATTATTACCAGACTATTTTGGATTTGTAAAAGGATTAGTAGATAGCCCAGATTTATCTTTAAATATTTCAAGAGAAATGTTACAACATGATAGACAATTAAGAATCATAGCTAAAAATCTTGAAAATAAGATAAAATCAGAATTACAAAATATGTTAAAAACTGAAAGAGAGGAATATGAAAAATTCTTTAACACATTTGGTATGCAGTTAAAATATGGAACTTATGATAATTATGGAATGAACAAAGACAAATTAAAAGATTTATTAATGTTCTATTCTTCATCAGAAAAGAAACTAGTGACTTTAGATGAATATGTTTCTAGAATGAAAGAAGGACAAGCAACTATCTATTATGCTTCAGGTGAATCTATTGACAAAATTGATATGTTACCACAAGTTGAAGGTGTAAAAGACAAAGGATATGAAATATTGTATTTAACTGAAAATGTTGATGAATTTGTAATACAAGTATTACAAGAATATAAAGAAAAGAAATTTGCAAATGTATGTGCAGATGATATTGATTTGGAAACAAAAGAAGAAAAAGAAGAACTTCAAAAAGTAAATGATGAAAATAAAGATATGTTTGAACTTATGAAAGAAGCGGTAGGAGAAGAAGTTGATAAAGTAAGATATACACACAAATTAAAAAATCATCCAGTATGTTTGACAAGCGAAGGAGCAATTTCAGTTAAAATGGAAAAAGTCATAAATTCTATGCCTAATAATGAAGAAAAAATTAAGGCTCAAACTATCTTAGAGATTAATGAGAACCATCCAATTGCTCAAAAAATCAAAGATTTATATGGAAATAATAAAGATGAACTTAAAGAATATACTAAAGTTCTATATGCTCAAGCTAGATTAATTGAAGGCTTACCTATTGAAAATCCAACAGAAATTAGTAATTTAGTTTGTAATTTAATATCAAAATAATTTGGAAGAATGCGTCACATGTGGCGTATTCTTATTTTTTTCATAAGATATATAAAGGGGAGGTATTGAATATGAAAAAAATATTAGAAGTAAAAAACATTTGTAAAACATATCAAGCCAAAAATGGAGAAATAGAAGCTTTGAAGAATATAAGCTTTGACATAAAAGAAGGAGAATACATAAGCATAATAGGCCCAAGTGGATGTGGAAAATCTACGTTATTATCAATAATTTCAGGACTTGAAAATAAAAGTTCAGGAGAAATTTATATAGATGGTAAGATAGGATATATGTTGCAAAAAGACAATCTTCTGGAATGGAGAACAATATATAAAAATGTGTTACTAGGACTGGAAATTCAAAAAGAAAATACATCAGAAAATAGAGAATATGTAGAAAAATTATTAAAAAAATATGGACTATATGAGTTTAAAGAAAAATATCCAGCTCAATTATCAGGAGGAATGAGACAAAGAGTTGCACTTATTAGAACTCTTGCAATTCGTCCTAAAATTTTATTATTAGATGAAGCATTTTCTGCTTTAGATTATCAAACAAGATTAATGGTTACAGAAGATATTTTTAAGATTCTAAAAGCTGAGAATATTACTGCTTTAATGGTGACTCATGATATATCAGAAGCAATAAGTATGTCAGATAGAGTAATAGTATTATCAGAAAGACCTGCAACTGTAAAAACAATACACAAAATAGACTTTGAAATGGAAAATAGAACACCTTTAAATTGTAGAGAAAATCCTAAATTTAGTAAATACTTTAATTTAATGTGGAAAGAGCTTGGAGAAAAAAATATAACTTAACCCCTCTGGAAGCGCCAGAGGGGAAAATATACTTTATACTCTGTCAAAAAGAACAGAAACATTTTGAAGAACAGTTAAAGGCTGAACAGAAATATACTCCCAATTGCAGTTTGCTTTATCAAAAAAGCTAAATACTTTTTTAGAAGACTCAGGAATAAAAGGTTCATATAAATTAGCAATATTGACGATAAGCTCAAGGCAAGTAAGAGTAATATTGTTAAAGCTAGCAATATCATTCTTTACAGAAATCCAAGGTTTATTATCATCATAATACTTATTTGCAAATTGAACTAAGTCCTGAATTCTAGTCATAGCAGTTTTAAGTTCGCCATTTGTAATCAAAGTGCCAACTGCATTATAAGTTTTCATGATGCAAGTTTTTACATGTTCATCTACAGTCCCATTTGGTATAACGCCATTGAATTTCTTAGTCAAAAACGCTAAGTTACGATTAACAAAATTACCGTATTCACCTACCAATTTCTTATTGTGAAGTTGCGTTACCAATTCATAATTGAAATTGGAATCTTTTTGCTCAGGCGCTTGAGCAATCATACAATATCTGATAGTATCAGAACTGTATTTGTCAATAAGTTCTCTAGCAGTTACACCATTTGCTTGACTTTTTGAAATCTTTTTGTCATTAACATTAAGATATTCACTTGAAATCATGTAATCAGGAAGATGATATCCATCATTTAATGAAAGTAATAATGCCGGATAGATAATTGTATGGAATGGGATATTGTCTTTACCATGAACAAAATAAGATTTTACATTTGTGCCTTTGTAAAATTCATTCCAATCTAATCCATGTTGTTCACAATAGTTTTTTCCTGCTGATATATAGCCAAGAACTGCTTCAATCCATACATAAACTTTTTTATCTGTATATCCTTCGATAGGAATATCAATTCCCCAATCAAGTTGACGAGTAATATCACGGTCACGCAAACCAGCTTGTAAATATTTGTGCGATTCATTTATTGCATTAAAACGCCAGGTGTTTTTATGAGAAGAAACAAAAGCTTCAATTTCTTTTTGAAAAGAACTGAGTTTCCAACAAAGGTGACCATCCTTTTCATAAATATAGCCATTATTGTAGATTGTTTTAATACAATCCTGCACAAAGTTCTTGTGATATGGATTACATGTTAAAGTGTAATTATCATAAGAAAACTGTAATTTGTTAAAACAATAGCAAAAATCTGTGTGATAATGTTCAACAATCTCGATAGGCTTGCAATTTTCTTTGCGTGCTCTAGTTGTGATTGGAGTGCCATGTGAGTCTGTTCCAGAAACATATAATACATTTGCACCACATTTGCGATAGTACCTTGCAATAACATCTCCTGGTAGAAGTGCTGCAAGATGGCCTACATGAAGTAGTCCGTTTGCGTAAGGCCATGCGCCTCCTATGAAAATATTTTGCTTCATCTTTTTGTCCTCCTTTTAATAAGTGGCGTAACCATCGAAAGTATATTTAGATAGTTACTATTAATTTATAATAACTATATGAAAATATTCGCTTATATTATACAAAAAATGGAAATAAAAGTCAATAAAATTAGAAAAATCTGGAAAAGCAAGAAACATTTTTGAAATATATATTGAAAAAATTAATATATTATAATATATTAGTGAGCGAGGTGTCACAATGGAAAAAAGAGATTTATATAATATAGAAAAAATTAATACGAGAAAAACAATATTTAAAGAAGAAAGACCACCAGAAAATTTTTATACATTAGTAGTTTTAGCATTAATTCAAAATTCCAAAAATGAAATCTTGGTTCAGAAAAGAAGTAAACAAAAAGGCGGAGAATTTGGTCTAACTTCTGGACATCCAAAATCAGGAGAGACTAGCTTAAGTGGAATAATAACTGAGATAAAAGAAGAATTAGGAGTGGAGGCTAAGCCACAAGAACTGAAATTAATGTATTCAGAAAGAGATGATGTTAATAGATGTTTTTATGATTTATATTATTTAAAAAAAGACTATGACGAAAACGAAATGAAACTTCAAAAAGAAGAAGTTGAAAATATTTATTGGTTCCCAGAAGAAAAAGTTAATGAATTATGTGATAATGGAACCTTTAAAACAAGCCATATAGAAGCATTTAAAATTTTATTAAAAAAACTTTCTGGAAAATATTGACAAATATAAAATATAGGTATAAAATGGTAAAAACTGGAATAAAGGAGGGCGAAAAATATGCCTATGGTTGCTCAATGGGATATAAATGATGACTGTAATCTCAATTGCAAACATTGCAGAGTTTTGAACAAAAATACACAAGAAAAAGAATTAACACTAGAACAAGCCAAAAGTTTATTATCTCAATTATATTATTGTGGTACAACCAAATTAAACCTTTCAGGAGGAGAACCATTTTTAAGAAAAGACTTATTTGAAATATTAGATTATACCACAAAATTTGACGATATAGTAATAACAACAAACTGTACATTGATAGATGATAAAATAGCTCAAAAATTAGCTCAATATCCTAATGTTAGATTATCAATAAGTATAGATGGAATGGAAGAAATACATGATAAATTTAGAGGAAGAAAAGGAACATTTCAGAAAATAATTAATACATTACCAATATTAAAAGAAAATGGAGTTAAATTTTCAATAAGATATACTCTTACAAAAGACACAATTAAAGATGCGAAAGAAGTATTAAAATTAGCCAGCAAAAATGGAGCAGAAGAATTTAATACAAGAAGAGTTATATTGACAGGAAATGCGAGTGAAAATCTAATGATATCTAATGAGGAATACAAAATTATAATTAAGGAATTGATACAAGAGTGCAAGAGACTAAACATAAAATTCAGGACGGGTGATCCATTATTGATTCCAATATTTCCAGAAGTTTTTGGAATAGATTTAAAAGAAGCTAGTCAATATTATGCAGGATGTGAAGCAGGAGATGAAATTATATATATAGACTTTAAAGGAAATGTAGGAGCTTGTTCATATATACCTATGTTTGCAGATAATATTAAAGAGAAATCTTTAGATGAAATTTTAGAAAAAAACAAACTTTTTGTTACACTAAAAGAATATAAAGAAAGTTTAAAAGGAAAATGCCAAGAATGTACATATAAAATGATATGTGGTGGATGTAGAGCTACAGCATTAGCACTAAAGAAATCGTTACTGGAAGAAGATCCATTATGTTTATTATAGTTTTTAATGTTGCAATTTTTTGCAATACATATAAATTTAATAGGTTTATTACCTAGAAAGGAGCTTAAAATGAAAAAAGAAGTTATGAACAAAGAGGTAAAAAACAAACCAGTAAATGAAGTAAAAAATGTAAAAGATGATAAAAAGAAAATACTTACATGTAGAATGTGCGGATAAAATATTTAAAAATGGTGGCAGTCCTAGAAGATTGTCACTTTTTTTGTACATATTGAGATAAGGGAGGATTAGAAATGAGCATATTTCCTAAAAAATTAATAAAAGGCAAAGATAATTTTACAACATTTCATATGAAAATTTACAATAATTCAGATGAAGTTATTAATGGTCAAATTAAATATAAAGTAATAATGCCAAATGGAAAAATTGATGAATTTAATTTAAACAGGATAGAACAAATAGAAGGTAAGTCAGAATTAAATGAATATGATAATTACTATATAAATGCAACTTCACCAATAGGAAGATATTATGTAGAAGGTACATTTTGGTGGAATGGAATGAATGTATTATCAGAAACAAATGAAAATGATTTTTTTGATGTAATAGAGGGAGTGTAATATGAGAAAAATAGATGGATTGAAATTTTTACAAAAAAATTTTCCGGATTTAACGGTTGATTGCTTATTTGTTGATAAAGTTGAAAATCTGGATGAACAAGAATTAGAAAAAAGTAATTTGTGGAGGGTAAGAGGTGGACGAACAATTGGTTCTGAATTAAATTTACCACAAGGGACTTTTTCTGATAAAAAAGAATTAAAACAGTTTATGAAAGAACAAAAACAAAAGGATAAAAATATGGAGTTTGTAATACATAGAGTATCACCTGAATATTTTGCAGCTCCTTTTGTAGGAACTTTAGCTGTATATAACAAAGGAGATAGACCTAGCATAAAAATTGAATTACAAGAAGTTACAAAAGAACTAGTTAATTCAATAGACAAAGGTAAAAGACCAAGAGATTGGGAAGCAAGTTTAATTCTAGATTATGAATTTTTGAGTAAATCTCCTAGAATTTTAAAAAAGTCGTCTAATCTAAATATGGATTTTTTAAAATATCCTATAGTAGTTATTCATGAAATTGGAGAACAAATTTTTGAATTGTATGAAAAGAGTGATAAAGAAGCGGAAACATATACTAGATTTAATATTTATGATTTAGGACAAGTTCTTTTAGATGACCATAGAAGTAAAGAGTCTTTTATGGAGAAGTATAAATTTACTCCTGAACCTGTGACTGATTTGAAATCTTATAAGAGTCAAAAAAAAGAAATTGAACGCTGAATAAATAATTGTAATAGTATTACCTGAGTATCACATCAATAATAAAATTCACATAAAATATATCAGTAATACAAATGTAAAACTGAAAGTGATGTGATAAGTTATGAAAAATAAAGAAATAATTTCTAATGAGCGAAAAAAGTACTTAAGAAAAATAAAAATAAGAAAAGGTGAAATTTTAACAACCCAGATATTTATAGTGATATCTTTTATAGCAGTGTGGGAAATACTTGCAAGAAGAGGAATTATAGATAGCTTTATAGCAAGTCAACCATCAAGAATAGTAAAAACATTTATGAATTTATCTTCAAACAATTTATTAGAACATTTAAAAATTACATGTGAAGAAACACTAATTGGTTTTGGATTAGGTAGTATTGCAGGAGTAATAATAGCTATAATACTTTGGTGGTCACCATTTATTTCTAAAGTTTCAGAACCATTTTTAGTTATTTTGAATAGTTTGCCTAAGATAGCACTTGGACCAGTAATTATTATTTGGGTGGGAGCAGGGATGCCTGCAATAATTGTTATGGCATTATCAATTTCTTTAATAGTAACAATACTTGATATATTAAATGGATTTTTACATACAGATAAAGAAAAGATAAAAATGGTAAAAACATTTAATGCAAATAAAATTCAAGTATTAACTAAAATTGTAATTCCATCAAATATACCAACATTTTTTAATACATTAAAAGTAAATATAGGGCTTTCTTTAGTAGGTGTAATTTCAGGAGAATTTCTAGTTTCTAAAGGGGGATTAGGATATTTGATAGTTTATGGAGGGCAAGTATTCCAACTAGATTTAGTTATGACCAGTGTTATTATTCTTGCGGTTGTTGCAGCTTTAATGTATGAAAGTATAGTTATATTAGAAAAGAAAATAGTAAAATAGAAGAGGCATATAATTGCCTCTTTATAAGTTTCTGGATATTAAATTTGAAAAATAGTCATTATTAATAATAAGATGTTCAGAAAAGTTTTCAAGTGATTTTTGTTTATTTATATTAGCATGTATTGCAATATCTTGAGCCATCATAATTAGATAGTCATATGAAAATGGAAGTTCTTGACGTTTAGTAGGGTGTTCCAAAAAATATAATATTGAAGCTAATTGGTTAGCATTATTATCAGTAATTTGATTTAGATTTTCTATTAGTAAGCCATTATAAAAATCATATATAAGTTCATCATCTCCATATGCATTAGATATAAGCATATATAGTGTTGAAACATCTTTGTAAGAAAATTCAAAATCTATACTCTGATTTTCACAAACTTTATATGCCATAAATTCTGCAACAGGTTCATTAAAACCTCCTGATAGTATAGAATTATCAGATAATGTTAAACTATGTGCTAATTCATGTAAAATGCAATTATATTGTGTAATATAATCAGTTTTAGTAAAAACAGGTTTATTAACTATTATTATGTTTTTACTTTTTAAATACATTGCTACATCTTCAGAATTTTCAAGTTCGGATTCATATATTTGTACATTTTCAAAGTTATCCCAAGCTAAATATGGGTAAGTTGATTTTAAATTTGCTAATATATAATCACTTTTACATGTTTTTAATAATTTATCTAAATTAGTATTTGTATATATATCATTTTCAAATTCAGCTGGGGTATCTTGCCATTTTATATTATAATTCCAGTCTTGGGCATATACATATTTTTCTATTGTTTTACTGTTTGCATTAGAAAATGTTGAAAAAAATGTTAAAGTGCAAGAAATGGCTAATATCAATATAAATATTTTTTTCATATATGAGCCCCCTCTCTATTTAATTATACCATATTTATCCAATTGGGTCAACATAACACAAAACGTGAACCCTTTTGCATTTATTTCATAAAATAATGTAGAAGGAGGTAAGGTATGAAAAAAATTATAAGTGGTATTTTAATTACTTTGATTGTAATTGCTATAATATTTGGTGTGCATAATTTATTAAATTCAAAATCAACTAATACTTCTGAACTAACAACAATTCAATTAAATGAAGTAACTCGTTCTGTTTTTTATGCGCCACAATATGTTGCAATTGCAAATGGTTTTTTTGAACAAGAAGGCTTGAAGTTGGAAATTACAACAGGGCAAGGTGCAGATAAGGTAATGACTGCAATATTAGCAGGTCAAAGTGACATAGGCTTATGTGGGCCAGAAGCGGCAATATATGTTTACAACGAAGGAAAAGAAGACTATATAGAAGTATTTGCACAGTTAACACAAAAAGATGGTTCATTTTTGGTAAGCAAAGAAGCAGCAAACAACTTTTCGTGGCAAGATTTAAAGGGCAAAACTGTAATACCTGGAAGAAAAGGTGGAGTACCATATATGACTTTAGAGTATGTATTGAAGAAAAATGGATTGAATCCACAAACTGATTTAACACTGGATGATAGTATCAAGTTTGATTTAATGGCAGGTGCTTTTACAGGAGGTAATGCACAGTATGTAACACTTTTTGAACCGACTGCGTCTATGACTCAAGATGCTGGAAAAGGATATATTGTTGCATCAGTTGGTGAAGCGGCAGGAGAAGTTCCATATACTGCATATTGCGCAAAGAAAAGCTATATAAAAAATAATTCTAAGATTATTGAAGAATTTACTAAAGCAACATATAATGGTGAACAATGGGTTAAAGAACATACTGCAAGAGAAATTGCAGAAAAAATTCAGGAATTTTTCCCAGATACAACAATAGATTCTTTGGAAAACTCAGTTCAAAAGTACAAAGATATTGATGCTTGGAGAGATACTCCTGTTTTAAAAGAATCTGCATTTGATAAACTACAAGAAATTATGTCAGAGGCAGGAGAGCTTACAACGAAAGCACCATATGACAAAATTGTTAATAATTCATTTGCAGAAAAAGTTTCTAAATAATGATTTATTATAAATTAATATTAATAAGTCATAGAAATATAAGCTTTTCATTACATTTTTCGGTTTATTGCGAAATTTAAGAAATTCTAACTTATTTTAGGGCACCCTTCCACTATCGTGAACTCTTTCCCTAAAATTGCATAGAATTTCTAAAATTTCTTCATGCGCATTCAAGATTTCATTCAAAGCTTATATTTCTACGACTTATTGAATAAAAATAATAAAAACTATTATTCAGAAATATTTGTTCATATTTCTTTACTTATCGTTATTAAAATGGTATAATAGTTCTATCGTTATTAGAAAAAAGTGGCAAGATTTATGCCTTGAGGAAGGATGAAATTAAATATGAAAGAGATAGAACTAAGAAATGTAAAAGGATGTGTAGATTATTCGCCAAGAGAACAATATATTAGAAATTATATTTCAGATACATTAAAAAAAGTATTTGAAAAATATGGTTTTAAGCCATTACAAACACCATTATTATGTTATTATGATTTATTAGCATTAAAGTATGATGAAGAAAATGACATTTTAAAAGAAGTTTATAAAGTAACAGACCAAGGAAATAGAAACTTAGCTTTAAGATATGATTTAACAGTTCCATTTGCTAAATATATAGCAATGAATCCAAATACGAAAATGCCATTTAAAAGATATGAAATTGGAGAAGTATTCAGAAATGGTCCAGTAAAACTTGGAAGAGATAGAGAATTTATTCAATGTGATGTTGACAGTGTTGGAATTGAAGGACAGTTAACAGAAGCAGAATTTGTAGCATTATATGTTGAAGCATATAATAAATTAAATATTGATATTGTTATAAAATATAATAATAGAAAATTTTTATCAGGAATAATAATAGAAGCAGGAATTGCAGAAGAGCTTGTAACAGATACAATAACTATTATTGATAAATTCGAAAAAATGACAAGACAAGAGCTTGAAAAAGAATTTGCTAAAGTTGGATTAAATAATGAACAAATCGAAAAATTATTTACATATTTAAATATGGATGCAAACCAACTTATAAATATTGAAAGTAAAAATGAAGTTTTGGCAGAAGGAATAAATGAGCTAAATACATTAAAAGAATATATTGAAAAATTGGGACTAATAGATTATGTTCAATTCTCACCATCATTAGCAAGAGGGCAAGAATATTATACAGGAACTGTTTTTGAAGTATATGTTAAAGATGGAAGTATTACTTCAAGTATAGGTGGTGGAGGCCGTTATGATAAAATGATAACAGATTTTATTGGTAATGGCACTAAATACCCTGCAGTAGGAGTAAGTTTTGGATTAAATGTTATATATGAAATCTTAAAGGATAGAGAAGAATTTGCCGAAAAAGCATTAACAAACATTTATATAATTCCTATGGGAACAGAAATAGAATGTTTAAAAATTGCTCAAACTTTAAGAAATGCTGGATATAAAACAGAAGTAGAAATGAAAAATAGAAAAATGAGAAAAGCTTTAGACTATGCAAATGCAGAACATATTCCTTATGTATTTATTTTAGGAGAAGACGAATTAAAAAATAATAATATTACTGTTAGAAATATGCAAGAAAAAACGCAAACACAAATTTCTATAGAAAATATTGTCGAAGAATTTACTAATTTATAAAAATCTTAAGATATTTTTTAAAGAAAGTAGTAGACAAATAAAAAAAGATATAATATAATAACACCTAGTATTTAATACTAGGTGTTATATTTTTAAATAACGGAAAGGTGGTTTAGTTATGAAAAGAACAAAATTAGCTGATAGAATATTACCAACTTATACAAAAGGAGAAGAAATTTTCAATATGGTTTCACATATTGTTGGAGGTGTTGCAGGAATTGCCACAATAGTGTTATGTAGTGTATTTGCAGGAATTAGACATAATACCTATGGAGTTGTTAGTGGAGTGATTTTTGGAGTTTCAATGTTATTTTTATATACAATGTCAAGTATATATCATGGATTGAACCCAAAATTAGAGTCAAAAAAAGTTTTACAAGTATTAGACCATTGTGCGATATTTGTGTTAATTGCAGGTTCATATACACCTTTTGCACTATGCACCTTAAGAGAATATAGTACAGCACTTGGTTGGACAATATTTGGAGTTATCTGGGCATTTGCAATACTAGGAATTACGTTAAATGCAATAGACTTAAAAAAATATAAAGTTTTCTCAATGATTTGTTATTTAGCAATGGGATGGTGTATAATAATAAAAGTTAATTTATTGCCTTCACTATTAGGAATACCAGGTTTTGTTTTACTTGTAGCTGGTGGAATAATTTATACAATTGGAGCGATTTTATATGGTGTAGGAAAAAAACATAAATACATGCATTCTATTTTCCATTTATGTGTATTTTTAGGAAATATTTTACATGTTTTATGTGTGTTATTATATGTTATTTAGAAAGTAGTCTTTTGGCATAGATAAATTAATAATATTTAAAAGCTCTATTAAATGAATATTTATTAGAGCTTTTAAAATATTATACCGACAAAAAATAATTTTTATTCATATTATATAGAGAAAGGAGGAAAAAAGTGAATATAGAAGGAAAAAAGATAGGTTTTGTAATGACAGGTTCTTTTTGCACATTCAAAAAGACCATAGATGAATTAAAGAAAATTGTTAAACTAAAAGCTAATGTAGTTCCTATAATGTCGGAAAATAGTTATACTATGGATACTAAATTTGGTAGGGCAAAAGATTTTATAGACGAAATTGAAGGAATTACAGAAAATAAAGTTTTACACACTATTCAAGAAGTAGAACCAATAGGTCCCCAAAATATGCTAGATATATTAGTAGTAGCTCCAGCAACAGGGAATACTATGGCTAAATTGGCAAATGATATAATAGATGGTCCTGCAACAATGGCAGTTAAAAGCCACTTAAGGAGAGAGAGACCGGTAGTTATAGCAATATCAACCAATAATGGACTTTCAGGAGCAGGGGAGAACATAGGGAAACTTTTTAATAGAAAACATTATTATTTTGTACCTTTTAGACAGGATAATCCAATAACTAAACCTCGTTCAATTGTTTTTGACCCAGCATATCTAATAAAGACAATTGAAGAAGCACTAGAGGGAGAACAAATTCAGCCAATGTTATTATGAATATAAAATACCCTCTGACAATTCAGAGGGATTTGTATTTAAACAAACATTTTTTCTTTATAAAATTTCTAAATTCATCAACTGTACCCATTTTAAAACCCTTTTTATCAAGCATTAGTGCATAGTCTTGATTTATATACAAATAGAAATAATCTTTAACTTCAAAAACTTTATATAGTTTAAAGTAATACACAATTTCTTTATCTACTTTTAAGTAATAATCATAAAATAAAAAAACATGAGTAGAAATGGATTTCTTTTTAATATTGCTTTTAGTCTTTTTTAATCGCCTTATTGGCAAATAAAATCTTATAAAAATAAAGCCAATTAACAAAAAAAGAAAGATTAGGGAAGATAATATATTTTTGTTTTTTATATTTATGATTATACAATAGCACAAAAGAATAGACATAACAATGGTGTAAAAATTATAAGAAAATTCATATTTATCATTATGAAAATTAAGGAATTTGGCATAGTTACTATTAGTATATGTTGTTATATTTTTATATAATATTTTTGCTTTATTAGATTTCATATTTATTCCTTTCATTACAAATTTTTAGGGTCTGACAAAGGATTCGCTTCAACAGCATTACGTACTTGCTCATTACTTACATGGGTGTAAATCTCTGTTGTAGAAATACTCTGATGTCCAAGCAATTCTTGTAAAGCTCTAATATCTACATTTCCATATTGATACATAAGAGTTGCAGCAGTATGTCTTAATTTATGAACAGATAAATTTTTAGAGTCTAAACCTGCATGTTTTAATTCTTTTGTTATTATATTTTGTACAGTTCTATTACTAATTCTTTGTTTTTGCTCACTTAAAAAAAGTGCCTTATCAGAATTTTTGGAGTCATGTTTTACCATATTTGAAGGTGGGCGAGAGTTAAGATAAGAAGATATAGCTACCATACAAGATTTATTTAAATATATTGTACGTTCTTTGTTTCCCTTTCCTATGACTGTCATCTTACATTCATTAAAATCAATGTCATTGATATTAATTCCTACAAGCTCAGAAAGTCTCATTCCACAGTTTAAAAATAAAGTTGTTATAGCATAATCTCTTTTGTAATTTCTATTATCTTCATTTTCCGCAACATTTAACAACTTTTTACTATCGTCTAATGAAAGATATTTAGGCATTCTTTTTTCAAGTTTTGGGGTCTCTAAATTTTGAGCTGGATTAATTTCTAAAATATTTGCTTTTTGAGAAAGATATTTAAAGAAGATTCTTATAGTAGAAATTTTTCTTGCTCTTGTTGTAGCTTTACTTCGATTGTCAATTGCTAAATGCGATACATATGCATGAATATCATTAAGAGTTATTTTCTTTAAATATTTTTCGGTAAATGATTTTATATCAGTTAATTCAAATCGGTCTGCCATAAATTTAAAAAAGTTTACTAAATCATAATTATATTCTTTTACTGAATTAGGTGATTTATTTAATATTGTTATTGAGTAATCTAAAAAAGAATTTAAATATTCTGGATTTTTTTCTCTTTCTATCATTTGTTCATCTCCATTCATTAATATAGTGATATAATATCACTTTTGAGAATAAAAATAAAGACCTTGCACAAAATTATTCTTCTGTAATATTGACAAAATTAACATAAAGCTGTAAAATGTTTACGATACTTATAAAGTTTTGTACACAAGGAGGTAGCTACATGGATAATTTAGGAATAATGCTAGATGATACTGTAAGAGATGTATTGTTACATGCAAATGAACTTTCTCAACGGTCTGGGGCACAAAGCATTACAGATGTAATAGCATTTGTACAACTGGCTAAAGAGGAAAAAACTTGTTTTCATTCTTTTCTTGTATCACATTCTGTGACAAAAGAAAAAATAGAAAATGAATCCAGAAAAATTATTTCAAAGTATTGGGAGAGAGCTATTATTGAGGATGAAATTGGAATTGAGTCTATTATTTTAAATTCAACGGGTAGAAATGTTTCAATCAAAATTTCTCAGTCGCTTTTAAATGCTATACTGATTGCAAATGGTATAGCACATGACTTATACCTTTTCGACCAAGTAAACGACAATTTTCTATTAGCAGCATTTACTGAAACAATGCCAGATATTTATGAAGAGTTTATAGAAAATTGTTTAGAAAACAAAAAGTCAAATAAAAGCATTGGAGCAAAAAAAGAAATGGAAAAGAAAAATTTTTATTTACCATATGATTTGGCAAGTTTTCTTACTGTTATGAATGACAAATATATTTCGTATGAAAAATGTCCTATACTTGGACGAGATACAGAGACCAACCAACTTGTTAAAATTTTATCAAAAGCGACAAAAAGAAATGCAATTTTGGTAGGATATCCAGGTGTAGGTAAGACAGCTATTATTGAAAAATTTGTTTATAGCATCGTTAAAGGAACATGTCCCGAAAAATTCAAAGATTCTGTGGTATTGTCTCTTGATGTAACTTCAATTATTGCAGGAACTCAATATAGGGGACAGGCCGAAGAAAGATTCCAGGATTTAATTGACTTTTTAGAGAATTATCCTAAATGTATTTTATTTATCGATGAAATACACACTGTTTTAGGTGCAGGTGCATGTAAGGACGGTGAATTAGACCTTGCAAATGCATTGAAACCTATTTTAGCAAGAGGTGATACTCAGGTAATTGGCGCGACAACTTTTGATGAATATGAAAAATATTTTTCAAGAGATGGGGCACTTCAAAGGCGGTTTGAAAAAATTGTTGTTGAAGAACCAAAATCTACAGAATTGTATAATATGATAAAGAATCAGATTGCGCGTCTGGAAAACTATCATCAGACTACAATTTCAAGAAAATTGGTAAATGATGCAATTTTGCTTGCAGGATGTTTTAACAATTATATTAGAAATCCTGACCGTACTTTAGACCTTTTGGACCGTTCTATGGCAAGTGCCGAACTTAAAGGAAGACATTTTGTTAAAAGAAATGACATTTTAGAAAATTTTGATATTAAAAGAAAACAATTTGAAAAAATGTCAAAGGAAGAAAAAACGGCAACAGCATATCACGAAGCAGGACATTTCATTGTTAACAAGTTTTCAAAACAGTTGAGCAATACTGTTACTTTGGCGGTTTCGATTATGCCTGCTGAAGAATATTTAGGGGTAAATGTTTGTGAACCTAATGATGAAACAGTATTTACTAACAAAGATTATTTTATTCAGTTGATTGCGCGTTATTTAGGAGGAAGAATCGCTGAAAAGATGTATACAAAGCAGCTTTCAGCAGGAGCTTCAAGCGATTTGGAAAAAGCAACCCAAATTGCTGAAAAAATGGTACTTCGTTACGGACTTGCAGAAGATTTATCTACTAACAGATCATACAGTAGTAACATAAAAAATGATTTATATACAGATGACCTGTTGGAAATAATTAACGAAGAAATTGACAAGATTCTGAATGAGGCAGAAGAATATGCAGTAGAGATTTTACAAGATAATAAAGACAGTTTAGAAATGTTAGTATCTGGTTTACTTGAGAAAGGAATTTTATCTAAAGCAGACCTTGATGCTATGTTCTGTAAAACAAAAATTATCAAATAACTATCAAAAAAGGGAGCTACATAATTGTAGTTCCCTTTAATGTTTACTAGAAAAACAAGATTACTCAATCTTCTGGAAGTTCTAACTTGTAAAAAAAGTTTTCAAAACAAACTGCTTCGCAAGGAATTAAAACAGAATCGTCACATTCTGTAAAACTGCTGCCTAATTCTCTACCAACAGTGTTAAATCGAAATGTTTTGCCATACTCGATCCAATTCACTTGTTCAGCATTTAAGAACCAATCTGGTTTATGAAGCCACAGCCCATTTGGTGTTCTGCAGATAAAATGCCAGTGATGGTCAGCAGGGGAGTTCAGTACATGAAAATCAGTAATTGCGAAATAGAAATTAAAATCATCTTCTTTGATACTACTGAAAGATACTCTTTCGCAGTGCTGATTTAAAGCTAAACTATCATTGCTAATACACTTATCAATAAGATAAGGATCACATTTCCAGTTGACTTCAGGACCATGCCCAAATTTTAACCGATATAATCTTCCTGGTGTATATATCTGGTTCTTTACATCTGGACAAGTAAGACCTCTTGCAAAAGCATAGCAGTTTATAGCTTTGGCTTGAGTCCAACTATACATATCCTCAAAGAAAGAGTTGGCAATTAAATTTACAATTTTTTCTCCATCAATCCGTTGTTTTTCTTGTGTTGTCATTCAACAAACCTCCTTAAGTTTTATAATAATATTATACACCCAAAAGCAAATTATGTAAATATATTGATTAACAAATTTGAAATAGTATAGTAAAATTTATAAAGAAATGAGGAGATATAAATGAATCAATTAAAAAATTGTGCTAAATTCTCTTATACACAGAGATTATGGAACATTAACATCTAATATACTTAATTTATATAAAAATAATGGAATAGAAGTTATTAGTTTTGGATCTTTATATGGCAATATAACACTTGATGATATACTAGCAGGTCTATCAACTTCAAGAAATCCTTACTTACAATCTATTTTTATGAGAATAAAGAGGGTAGAAGCAATAGGAAGTGGATTAAGAAGAGTAAAATCATATTATAATAAAATTGGATTAAATTTCGAGATAGATGTATTACCGTCATCATTTGTTGTAAAATTACCTAAAATATCATTGAATAATGTTGCTATACAAAATAATAGTAAAGGTGATATGGATATAATTATAAAATATATTGAAAAAACTGGCTCTATAACAAGGAGTAACGCTCAAGCACTAATTAATAAAGAAAAGACAACTACCTCAACAATATTAAATAAATTAGTTGAAAATGGTGTTTTGGTCAAAATCGGAAACGGGCCAAGTACAAGATATGAAATGAATAGATAATAACTTAAAAGTGAACTTCGCTTTATTAATATGTAGGAATAAAAAATGGCTGACAATAAAAAATAGTAATTTATCGAGGAGGTATTTGTAATGAAAAATAAAAAAAATGGTATAGGTTCATTGTCATTGTTACTAGTAATTATTGCTTTCGTTTGGGCTTTTAATATTTTTGGAGTTTGTGTAGGAGATCACATTTTAGCAACATTGAACATACCTACTTGGTCTAATATGGCTAATGCGACTGGAACACATTACACTATTTTTTATTCATTTATATTTTTAATACCAGCACTAATATTATCTATTAAATATAAAGATAATTTGTTTACAAAGGTTGGAAAATGGTTATCAATTACTTTTATTGGAATACTTTTACCTGGATTTATATTTATGATTGTATAGTAACAAATTACAATAGATAGGGTAGGTAATTAGTTGAAAATTATCTGTCCTTTGTGATATAATGCAAACAATAATTAGTAAATTATCGCTTGGATTGAGTTTATGAAATGAGAGGTGTTTTATGAAAAAGAAAGTAATAATAGTAGTAGTAATTATAGTTTTAATGATTTTATTAGTTCCAATACCTTTTAAATTAAGAGATGGTGGTACAGTAGAATGGAAGTCTTTAACTTATTCAATAGCCAATGTTCATAGTATTTATGCAGTTGGAAATGAAAGTAATAAGTATGAGTTAGGATATAAAGAAGGAATAGTAATAAAAATCTTTAATATGACAGTTTATAACAATACAAAGTATAGTCTTAAAGAAGAATTTGCAATTATAGACAACAGTAAAGAATTTGACTGTAACAACATTGAAGAAGAAATTTATAGAGATGATGAATATATTTATTATTTACCTTGTGAGAAAAGTCAGTATATAAAAGTAATATATGCACCTAATGAATACCAAGAGGGCTTAAAATCATCACTTGCAGAGGGAAATATTAAAATAAGTGATTTAGATAAATTTAATATTGAATATATAAAAAAAGAAATTACAAATTAGAAACAGAAATTACAATTAAATAGAAAGGACTA
>ENA-OWRJ01000105-OWRJ01000105.1-human-gut-metagenome-genome-assembly--contig:-NODE-105-length-124169-cov-18.107643_pt1 | contig 124169 bp, 134 predicted proteins | sample MGYA00248269_ERZ651897 | MGnify/ENA primary metagenome ERZ651897 (study PRJEB26924, sample SAMEA4378252) | human gut metagenome | biome: human gut; feature: human-associated habitat; material...
GTTGAGCGTTGGCTCGCTGTCAAAAGACATTGCGTCAAGTTTGCCTGCAAGCAATAACTTGACCGTAGCTTTTGTGTATGCGTCCGTGATACCATAGCCGTCAATGGTAGTCGCTTTGTCAGCTTTTGCGGCAAACATTTCGTCAAGCTCGTCACATTCATAGGACATAGTTGCCGGCAGATAGTAGGTTTCAAGGTACTTGATGCTCGGATAATTTTCCGACTGATTCACAATCTGCCGTCTGTCCTCAATTTTGTTTGAAATATTTTCTTTAAGCGACAAATTGCTCTGCTCAATGATTTTGCGGTTCTCGTCAATTTTTGACTGTTGATTTTTAGTTTCATCAAGATTTTTCTGTACTTCCTCACGCAGCTTCAATGTTTCTGAGTTCGGATTGAGATACTCCTTGTCCTCAATCGGAATACTCTCGTCAGCGTAAAGGGTAACAATCTGCGTCTGAAAAACATATCCGTTTTCACCTCTGCCCTCAAGCTGAAGTTCAAAATAGCCGTGCATAAAAATGTCGTTTTTCTTGACTTTCCACACGATTTTTGTACCCGATTTGTCAACAGTCACGCTGTCGGGGATTACCGAATTGACGCTTCCGTCGGCAAAACGCAGATGAATATAGTAGTCAACCGTGATGTCATTCATTCCGCTAATCAAAAATTCCTGTGTTGTGGCAAGATTTTCGCCCGTGATTCCAATGCAGTTTGCACCGTCAAAAGTTTTAGGCTTTCGCTTGTCATAAATAATCATAAATTACACCTCCACTTATAGGGCTTAAAAAGTGAAAAAATGTATTGTTTTATGCAATTTTTGAAAAAATTTCAAGAAAGGAATGACAAATAATTTTTTATTTTCTGCCGAGAAGTGAAAACGGTTGCATTTGCAATTTTCTGTGATATAATCTAATTTGAATATTTTGAATGAATTGAACAGAGGGATACAACAATGTCTTATTCCGTAACAATTGACCTGCACGGTCAAACCGTTTACAGCGTACAAAAGGTGCTTACAACACGGCTGAAAAATATTCCGCCCGATGTCCGTGAGGTTTGCGTGATTTTCGGCTACCACGGCGGAACGGCACTGAAAGATTTTGTTATGCGGTATAAGAACGGAAAGATTGAAAAGAAAATTTTAGGTCTTAATCAAGGTTCGGTCATTTTTGTTTTGAAAGACGGATGATGCGTTTGCAATTCAGCAGGGTCGGATATTATGAATTGTACAAATAATGCCGTTACAACCCATGTCCCACGGTATGAGGGAGGATTAAATGAGAAAATATGTGGAAGTTTTTACTCGTGACCATTTGCCTAAGCTGAGAGATCAGCTGTTGTTTTCGGGACTTACGGATCACGAAATTTTTATGTTTATTCAATATGCAAAGCCGTACTATTTGTCGCTGAACAGGGGTGCTACGGTAAGGGTTGAAAACAAATTCAGTCATATGACGGGACTTGTGTTTTCGGGAACTGCATACCTTTATTCTGTGGACTACAGCGGCAACAAAAGTCTGCTCAAAACAATTCGCAGCGGCGAGTCAAGCGGAACGCTTTACGCAATGTTTGACTACTACAATACGCTTGTTGAGATTATGGCAGGAGAGGACTGCGAAATCCTTTTTATCCCGCCCGAACCTATGTTCATAACCGAGGATTCGCTTGCGTCAATTCAGCAGAAAATCCTCGTCAATATGCTTGCGTCACAAAGACAGGTGTTTTTGCAGATTTCGGAACACCTTGCCTGTCTTTCAAAGCGAAGTATCAAGGGCAAATTTATGCACCTTCTTCAAATCTATTGCAAGCGTGAGCATAGCTGTGAGGTTGATCTGCCGTTTTCCCGTGACGAGCTTGCAAACTATCTTGCGGTTGACAGAGCGTCACTTTCAAGGGCACTCGGTGAACTGAAAAAAGCAGGAATTATTGAATTTAAAAAGAGCCATTTTAAACTGATTGAAACAGCTGAATATCATTTTGATTAAATAACGGTCGGCAAACGGTGTTCTGTTTCCTTTCACCGCCGACTAAAATATAACGGAGGATAATATTATGAGTTTTGTGGAATTACTGCTGTTCGGCATCGGCTTGTCTATGGATGCATTTGCGGTTTCAATTTGCAAGGGGCTCTCCGTGCGTAAGTTAAGACCTAAACACGCAATTACTGTCGGATTGTGGTTTGGCGGATTTCAGGCGCTTATGCCGCTTATCGGTTATCTTCTCGGAAAGCAGTTTGAGTGGCTCATCACAAGCATTGACCATTGGATTGCGTTCATCCTGCTTGCACTTATCGGTGCAAATATGATAAGAGAAGCCTTCGGTGAGGAAGAACAGCTTGACGATTCGTTTTCGGTCAAGACAATGTTGCCCCTTGCCGTTGCAACAAGCATTGATGCGCTTGCGGTGGGTGTTTCGTTTGCGTGCATTGATGTTGATATAGTGCCTGCAATCGCAATTATAGGCACAACAACTTTTATACTTTCGGCAGTCGGCATCAAAATAGGCAATGTGTTTGGCGCAAAGTATAAGTCAAAGGCAGAATTTTTAGGCGGTGCGGTGCTGATTTTGCTTGGACTCAAGATTTTGCTTGAAGATTTGGGCTTTTTACCGTTCTAACGGATTATAAATTGAAAGTTGACGGCGAGCCGCCGTTAATTTTCAATTTTCAATTTCTTAAAGTTGTCATTTAAAATCGTGCAGGAGTTGTCTAATTTTTGCAATTCCTGTTCGGTTAATTTAAGTTCCAGAATGCGTTTTGCACCGTTCGCGCTTACTATGCACGGGTTGCCGATGAACACATCTTTCTTGCCGCCGTATTCACCGCGCAGACGAACCGATACTGTCAGAACGCTGTTTTCATCTTGAAGAATTGCACGGACGATACGGACGATTGACATACCAATGCCGTAGTAGGTTGCACCTTTTGCGTCAATGATTTTGTGGGCGGCACAACGCACATCATCGCTTATCTGCTCAAGCTCCTCCATGTAGTACGATTTTGGGTTATCACGCATGACATCCTTTAGCGGTTTGGCGGCAAGGAGTGCCTGACTCCACGGAACAAATTCGCTGTCACCGTGTTCGCCGATTACATATGCGTGAATATTGCGTGGGTCAACCTCAAAATATTCGCCGAGAAGATATCTGAGCCGTGCCGTGTCAAGTGTAGTTCCCGTGCCGATGATTTTTGACGCATTGAATCCCGAAAGCTCATAGGTCACCCGTGTCATAATGTCAACGGGATTTGTCGCAACAAGGAAAATTCCCTCAAAACCGCTTTGCACAACCTTTGGCACAATTGAAGAAAATACAACAGCGTTTTTCTGCAAAAGCTGAAGCCTGCTTTCGGTGGGCTTTTGATTTGCACCTGCACAGATTACAACAATGTCGGCGTCGGCACATTCCCCGTAACCTCCGCAGCGGATTTTCATGCTTGAATGTGAAAACGCAAGCCCGTGGTTCAAATCCATTGCCTCACCCTCGGCACGCTTTTCGTTGAGGTCAATCATAATGAGCTCGTCGCAAACATTCTGATTGAGTGCCGCATAGGCAAAACTCATTCCGACCATTCCTGTTCCCACAAGCACAACCTTTCTTTTGTTTCCCGACATATGACCGTTCCTTTCATTTGTAGTCTTTTTTTAGGGTTTTCATATGTGCAAAAATTATTCTTCGGTTTAAAAATTTGATTAAATTATGCTTTTTTGGAGATTGTGAAAAAAATAACGGCAAAATCGGCTGTTTGTTTGGTGAAATGGCAAGAATTATATGTAAAAATCATCAAAATTCACTTGAAACATAGATATAATTGTGCTAAAATTAAAGCGACAAGGTGTTCGGAATACATTAGGCATATTCCGATTTTTATTTTATAGGAAAATATCAATTGCGAGATTCTTGTTTTTGAAAACTGTCAAATTTTGCCGAGTTGTGCTTTAGCATAAAATTCTTGCAAAGTTACGCTCCGGTATTAAAAGTTTTTGAAAATTAAGACTGTCTGCACGATTTGGGTGCGAGGCACTCGCTTTTCAGAATGTACAGGTGCTTGCAGAGTTACGCTCGGGCATTAAAAGTTTTTGAAAAAGCAAGACTGTCTGCACGAACAGGGTGCGAGGCACTCGCAGAAAGGAAAAGAGAATGTACAAGATAGTTAAGAAAAAATCTCTGAATCCAACCGTTACACTTATGGAAATTGACGCTCCGCTCATTGCCAAAAAGGCAGAGCCGGGTCAGTTCATCATTCTCCGTGTTGACGAGAACGGTGAGCGTATTCCGCTTACGGTTGCAGGCTATGACAGAGAAGCCGGCACAGTTCGTATTATCTTCCAGATTGTCGGTGCGACAACAGAAAAGCTCAATCACCTTAACGAAGGCGATTATATTCACGATTTTGTAGGACCTCTCGGTGTTCCCACACATACAGACGGTCTTAAAAAGGTTTGCGTTGTAGGCGGCGGCGTTGGCTGTGCAATTGCACTTCCGGTTGCTGAAAAGCTCCACGAAATCGGCTGTGAGGTTCACTCAATTGTCGGCTTCAGAAACAAGGACCTCGTTATTCTTGAAGACGAGTTCAAGGCTTGCTCAGACAAGTTCGTTCTTATGACAGATGACGGTTCATACGGTCAGAAGGGCGTTGTTACAGCTCCTCTTGAAGAGATGATTAAAGCAGGCGAGGACTATGACCTCGTTATTACAATCGGTCCGCTTATCATGATGAAGTTTGTTGTTAAAACAACAAAGCCTTACAATATTCCCACAACAGTTTCCATGAACCCGATTATGATTGACGGCACAGGTATGTGCGGCGGCTGTCGTCTTACAGTTGACGGTCAGACAAAGTTTGCCTGTGTTGACGGCCCCGACTTTGACGGCTTTAAGGTTGATTTTGACGAGGCTATGAAGCGTGGCGCAATGTACAAGCCGTTTGAGCGTCATGCACACGAAGAAACATGTAATCTGTTCAAGAAGGAGGTTGAGTAATCATGCCAAATATGTCACCAAAAAAGGCTCCTATGCCATCACAGGATCCTAATGTAAGAAATAAAAACTTTCTTGAGGTAGCAACAGGCTACACAGAAGAGGTTGCAATTGAGGAGGCACAGCGTTGCCTCAACTGTAAGCACAGACCTTGCGTAAACGGCTGTCCCGTACATATCGCAATCCCTGATTTTATCAAAGAGGTTGCCCAGGGCAACTTTGCAGGTGCTTATGATGTAATTTCGCAGTCAAGCTCACTTCCTGCTGTTTGCGGCCGTGTTTGTCCGCAGGAGTCACAGTGTGAGTCAAAGTGCGTAAGAGGTATTAAGACTGAGCCTGTCGGAATCGGCAGACTTGAGAGATTTGTTGCCGACTGGCACAACGCTCAGACAGATGTTAAGGTTAATAAGCCTGAGTCAAACGGTCACAAGGTTGCAATCGTCGGTTCAGGTCCTGCAGGTCTTACCTGTGCAGGCGACCTTGCAAAGAAGGGTTACGATGTAACAGTATTTGAGGCTCTCCACCTTGCAGGCGGTGTTCTCGTTTACGGTATCCCTGAGTTCAGACTCCCTAAGTCAATCGTTCAGAAGGAAGTTGACACACTCAAAGAGCTCGGTGTTAAGGTTGAAACAAATATGGTTATCGGCAGAGTTCTCTCAATTGACGAGCTTATGGACGATTACGGTTTTGAGTCAGTATTTATCGGTTCAGGCGCAGGTCTCCCGAGATTTATGAATATCCCGGGTGAGAACCTTTGCGGTGTTTACTCGGCAAATGAGTTCCTCACAAGAACAAACCTTATGAAGGCTTATAAGGATGACAGCACAACTCCGATTATGCACGCAAAGAAGGTTGCAGTTGTCGGCGGCGGTAATGTTGCAATGGATGCCGCTCGTTGTGCAAAGCGTCTTGGCGCAGAAGAGGTTTATATTGTTTACAGAAGAAGTGAAGAAGAGCTTCCTGCCCGTAAGGAAGAAGTTGAGCATGCCAAGGAAGAGGGAATTATCTTCAAGCTCCTCAATAACCCTGTTGAAATTCTCGGCAACGAAGATGAGTTCGTAACAGGTATGAAGTGCATCAAGATGGAACTCGGCGAGCCTGACGCAAGCGGCAGAAGAAGACCTGTTGAAATCCCCGACAGTGAGTTCGTTCTTGATGTTGACGCTGTTGTTATTTCAATCGGTACATCACCTAACCCGCTCATCAAGGCTACAACAAAGGGTCTTGACACTCAGAAGTGGGGCGGTATCATCGCTGACGAAAACGGTCTTACATCCCGTGAGGGCGTATATGCAGGCGGTGACGCTGTAACAGGCGCCGCAACGGTTATCCTCGCAATGGGTGCAGGCAAAACAGCCGCAGCTGCTATTGATGAATACATTCAGAACAAAAATAAGTAAAAGTGAATAGTTAAAAAGTATGGTCGGCGGTGTGCCACCGCTGTCTATTCGAGAAGATAGTTAGATAAAGAGATTGCATCAGATGCCCGAGAAAGGCTCTGATGCAATTTTTGTTATGTTAAAATTTTTGTCCGTATGGAAATCATTATCCGCCCGCACGGCGAGCCGCCGTTCCCAATTCGTGCAGATAGTTTGTAATGTTAAAAAACATTTATGCCCGAGCGTAACATTGCAACCGTTCGCACAATTTCGTAGGGCAGAAAATTTATCATGAAAATAAACTGTATAAATGAGAAACAGTTACTGAAATAATGTAGGGGAGAACCGTGTTCTCCCGTTCGTGTGCAACGCACACGATTGCACGCAATGCGTGCAAAATTGAATACACAGTTTATGTTATATCAAAAACATATTATATAAACATAAACATTCATCAAGCGTGCGGATAATATCCGCTCAAACGGGTTGTGGGATTATACATAACCTCGGCTCTTCGTGGTGTCAAGCCTCGTTGTTCTGTACTGTTTCCAAAAATAACTCTCACTCGTCTAATCCGTTCCAATCACTTGCGTGATTTACACGGTTTAGTCCTCGCCGGTCGTTATTTTTGGGTACAGAACCTCGGCTCTTCGTGATGTCAAGCCTCGTTGTTCTGTACTGTTTCCAAAAATAACTCTCACTCGTCTAATCCGTTCCAATCACTTGCGTGATTTACACGGCTTAGTTCTCGCCGGTCGTTATTTTTGGGTACAGAACTTCGGCTCTTCGTGGTGTCAAGCCTCGTTGTTCTGTACTGTTTCCAAAAATAACTCTCACTCGTCTAATCCGTTCCAATCACTTGCGTGATTTACACGGCTTAGTCCTCGCCGGTCGTTATTTTTGGGTACAGAACCTCGGCTCTTCTGTTTTGTACAATAAATTAAATTTGTATATAGTCGGATTCTTTCTATTTTGGTATTGATTTTAGCATAAAATAGGTGTATTATGACTTTGGTATGCGGACGGGTGAATTTTTTCAGTAGTCCGCACCTTGTTTTTAAATAATGGTTAAGAGGAAATTTTATGAGAATTATAATTGTTGGATGCGGAAAGGTTGGCTCTTCGATAGCGTCGGAGCTTAATTCGGAGGGACATGAAATATCCGTAGTCGATATTAACCACGGTGCAGTCGATAAACTTGCAAATTCGCTTGATGTTCTCGGCATAGAGGGAAACGGTGCAACATATGATGTGCTTGTTGAGGCAGGCGCAGAGTATGCCGATTTGCTTATTGCCGCAACTGCAAGGGATGAAATCAATCTGTATTCGTGCCTTATGGCTAAGGCGGCAGGCGTTACCCACACAATTGCAAGAGTGCGTAATCCCGAATACACAAACGACCTTTACAGAATCAAGGAGCATCTCGGCCTTTCTATGGCAATCAATCCCGAACAGACCGCCGCTAATGAAATCAGCCGTCTGTTAAGATTTTCGGGTGCGCTTGAAATTGATTCGTTCTCAAAGGGCGTTGTTGAGCTTATCAAGGTAACTGTACCGCAGAATTCGTCAATTGTCGGAACTGCTTTGAGCAGAGTTGACAACCTCAGAGGTAAGGTGAGAATCTGTACGGTTGAGCGAGGGGATGAGATGTTCATTCCTAACGGTGATTTTGTTATTAACGGCGGCGACAGAATTTCTGTTGTTGCAAAGCCCGAAATTGCCGCAAAATTCTTTAAGCGTATCAGTATTGCAATCGGCAGAAGTAAGGATGTTATCCTTCTCGGCGGCGGCAAGGTTTCGTTCTACCTTGCAAAGACGCTTATTAAATCGGGTGCGAATGTCAAAATTATCGAGAAAAATCCCGAACGCTGCAACTTTCTTTCGGAGGCTATACCCGGGGCTGTTATAATTCAGGGCGATTGCATGGATCAGTCGCTGTTGCTTTCGGAGGGTGTTGAACACGCTGACGGCATTGCCGCTCTTATGGATTATGACGAGGAAAATATTATCATAACAATGTACCTCAAGGGCATTACAAAGGCAAAATTGATTACTAAGGTAAACAATGCGTTGTTTGATCCGCTTTTGCATGATCAGAATTTTGAATGTATTATTCATCCAAAGAGCCTTACAGGCGAATATATTGCAAGATATATCAGAGCGATGCAGAATACGGGCGACAGCAATGTTGAATCGCTTTACCGCCTTAACGACGACAAGGTTGAGGCTCTTGAATTCAAGGTTAATGCGGAATCAAGGGTTACGAATGTTCCGATTATGAGCCTTAATCTGAAGGATAATCTTCAGATTATCTGCATTAACAGAGGCGGAAAAATTATTCTTCCGCAAGGTACGGATGTGATTAAACCTGAGGACACGGTAATTGTGCTTACCATGCAAAAAGGTCTTAGCAAGCTTGAAGATATTGTAAAGCGTTGAGGGGAGCGTAATGAACAAACGATTAATTGTGTATATCCTCGGCTGGGTTCTTATTGTCGAGGGTGCGGCTATGCAGATTGCAACCGTTACTTCATTTATATACGGCGAACACGAGGGACTTTATTTTCTCGGAGTAGGCGCTTTGTCGGCACTTTTGGGATTGCTTGCCGTAAAAGTAAAAAAACCGAAAAATACCGTGCTTTATCAGAAGGCAGGCTTTGCGGCTACTGCGTTGAGCTGGATTCTTATGTCTTTTGTAGGTTGTTTTCCGTTTTGGCTGAGCGGTGAGATTCCGAGCTTTATTGACGCTTTTTACGAAACCGTGTCGGGCTTTACCACAACAGGTGCAACTATACTTACCGATGTTGAGGCATTGAGTCACGGAATGCTTATGTGGCGAAGCTTTCTCCATTGGTTGGGCGGTATGGGTGTAATCGTGTTCCTGCTTGCGATTATCCCCAGACTCGGCGGTCAGCAGAATATTTTCCTTATGAAAGCCGAAAGCCCCGGTCCGATTGTGGGCAAGGCTGTTCCGAAAATGAGAAATTACGCAATGATGCTCTACGGAATTTATTTCGGCTTGACTGCACTTGAATTTATATTTCTGATTGCAGGCAAAATGCCTGTTTTTGACGCACTTAACATAAGCTTTGCAACGGCAGGTACGGGCGGTTTCGGTGTTACCAACGCAGGTATTGCGTCATACAGCAATTATCTGCAAACCGTTATTGCTGTATTTATGATGCTGTTCGGAATTAACTTTTCCGTGTATATCCTCATTCTTGCGAGAAAGTTTAAGCAGGCTTTCCGCATTCAGGAATTGTGGGTTTATTTTGGAATTATCGTGCTGTCAACAGCCTTGATTGCGTTTAATATCAGCTCGCTCTATCCGAGTGCGTATGATGCGGTTCACCAGAGCTTTTTCTATGTTTCGTCAATAATCACCACAACAGGTTTCGGCTTGACCGATGTCAATAACTGGCCTGAATTTTCAAAAACCGTGATTATGATTATCACATTTATCGGTGCAATGGCAGGCAGTACGGGCGGCGGTTTTAAGATTTCAAGAGTTATTTTGCTCTTTAAGGAAACACGAAAGGAGTTTTCACTCCTCATTCATCCGAGAAATGTTAAGACCGTTAAAATGGACGGCAAGGCGATTGACCACAGTGTTATGAGGTCAACCTCAATTTTTCTTGTGCTGTACATCGGAATTTTTGCGTTGAGCTGGCTTGTGCTTTCGCTTGACCAGACGGATTTTGTGACGAATTTCACGGCTGTTGCCGCAAATATCAACAACACAGGTCCGGGTCTTGGTATGGTTGGCCCTGTCGGCAACTATTCGGAGTTTAGTATCCTGTCAAAAATCGTTCTGATTTTCGATATGTTAGCAGGCAGACTTGAACTCTTTCCATTGATGTTGCTCTTCGCTCCATCAGCGTGGAAAAAATCATAAAAATAATCAGTTAAACGAATTGCATCAGGTACCAAATTATGGTCTGATGCAATTTTGTTTGTATACAAAATTGAAAAACGACTGAATTATTTTTCAAAACTTATGTAGATATGCAATATGCACAAAAGAATGTTAAAAGTTTCACAATTATTTAGTTAAAAGTTTAACAAATTTTTATGCACATCGCATAAAATATCTTGCTCTTTTTGTGGGAAAGGTAAAAATTCATTTATTTGTATTTGCTAAATGCACAAAGAAAATTTTATTTATTTTGTTATTTTTACACTATACTAACCCCTGAACTTGTTGTATAATATAACCGAAGCAATGAAAGATTGCTCAATAAAAAATAAATATTTTAAAGCGAAAGGGGCTTTATTATGAAATTAGATACAGTTCTTGCAAAAAGAGAGAACAAGGTAGTTTATAAAGACGGCGCACTTGCAGCCAAAGTTTTTGACGAGTGCTATCCGAAATCAGATATTCTTAACGAGGCTCTTAATCAGGCGAGAGTTGAAGAAACAGGTCTTAACATTCCGAAAATCGAAGAAGTTACTAAGATTGACGGCAAGTGGGCTATTATTTCAACCTTTATTGAAGGCAAAACTCTTGCAGAGCTTATGGCAGAGCATCCTGAAAAAGAGGACGAATATCTCAATCTCTTTGTTGACATTCAGGTTAAAATCCTCAGTCAGAAAGCACCGCTGCTTAACAAGCTGAAAGATAAGATGAAACGCAAAATCAGCGAAACAGACCTTGATGCAACAACAAGATATGAGCTTGAAACCCGCCTTAACGGTATGCCAAACCACACAAAGGTTTGTCACGGCGACTTCAACCCGAGTAATGTTATCATTGATGAGTCGGGTACACCGTATGTAATCGACTGGTCGCACGCAACACAGGGTAACGGTTCAGCCGATGCAGCGAGAACATACCTGCTGTTCCGTTTGAATCATCAGGAAGAGCTTGCTGAAAAGTATATGAAGCTCTACTGCACAAAGACAGACACAGCTCGTCAGTATGTTGACCGCTGGCTCCCAATCGTAGCCGCATCACAGTCTGTTAAGGGCAAACCCGAAGAAAGGGAATTTCTCCTTAAATGGGCAAGCGTATGTGAATATCAGTAATGCGATATTTATAAATGTATTTTTAAATTTACTAACAATTGACTAATTTCTAAATTTCATTTTGAAATTTTCTCTCCTCTATTTTTTCATAATTGTATTACGGAAACCGAATAAAAGTTGCTCCCACTCCATATACTTGGTGTGGGAGTACTTTTTTGGGGTGAAATTTATGTTAATGGTACACAAGGTTAATTTAAAACATCTTGCCACAAGCCTTGCCATCAGCCTTGGCACAGGTATGTTGTCGGGACTGCTCACAATGGGCGGAATGAAAACCTTTGAAAGCATTAACAAACCACCGCTGTCACCGCCGGGGTGGCTGTTTCCGATTGTGTGGACGATACTGTTTATATTAATGGGTGTGTCAGCCTACCTTATATATGAAGAAAATCCGAGAGTTTTGTCAGCAGGACTTGTGCTGTATGCCGTTCAACTTGCCCTGAATTTTATATGGCCGTTGCTGTTCTTTAATGCAGGAATGTACCTCTTCGCATTTGTCGAACTTGTTGCCTTGTGGGTGTTCATTATACTTATGATAATGGAATTCGCAAAAGTCAACCGTTGTGCCGCATGGCTGCAAGTGCCGTATTTACTCTGGGTCACATTTGCCTTGTATCTGAATTTAGGCATATATATGTTAAATGCGTAGTAACAAATTGAAAATTACGGCGAGCCGCCGTTCCCAATTTGAGAAGACAGTATGATAAAGAAATCGCATCAGATGCCCGAAAAAACTCTGATGCGATTTTTTATATGAAAATGAAAGTTTGTAGGGGCGCTCATTGGACGCCTGTTAAGTAAAGATACAAATACTATGATAGAAATAAACTATATAAATGAAACATAGTTACCGAAATAATGTAGGGGAGAACCGTGTTCTCCCGCAAGTAAAGGCAGAAATTATATGTAAAAACAAATGATATAAATGCCACAAAATCAATGTCCAACTGTAGCGGCGAACCGTGATTTCCCGTCTGAAATATAGTCGCAATGCATTGCACATAAATGTGCTTCCTTTTGCTCGTTATTTCAGACAGTGCTATGCTCCATTTATCCGCCACCGGCGGCGGTCGCAAGGCTACCCCTACAGGATTGCACAAACAATTACAATGCTGCGCTCGGGCATAATATGTTTTTGAATATTACAAACTATCTTCACGAATAGGCTGCAGCGACACGCTGCAAATATTACAAAAGGTTACAAATTTTGTAATAATTCGCTTTAATTTGGTGCCTGAAATGAAGATTTTGTGAGTAAAACTGCATCAAAATTTCTGAATTAGCAAAAAATACAGGCTTTGGGGTTGATTTTTAAAAGAAGTGATGCTATAATAGTTACAAAGTTGTTATCAAGGTGTAACCTGATTTGTAATTAACTGTCAGAATTGGTAACAATTAAGATGGAGGTAATTAACGATGCAGAGAATAAAAAAGATTACTGCAATCATACTGAGTGTTCTCGCACTTTCAAGTGTATGCGTATTCAGTTCTTCATTTTCTGCCGGTGCAAAGGGCACGGGTGCAGGTCTTGCAGAATGGGCACTCAATGCTTATAACAGCGGATGGTCTTATGTTTACGGCGGTTCAACCCCCGGTGCAGTTGACTGTTCAGGTCTTATCTATTCATATGCCGGCGGCGAAAGATGCGGTAACCCACAGCTTGAAACAGCTACCGAAACAGGTTCGGTAAGCGCAGGTATTCCAAATGTTCACGGTCTTGGACTTTGGAGACCCGGTCATGTCGGTGTCTATGTCGGCAACGGTATGGAAGTTGACGCAAGAGGCGATGAATACGGTGTTTGCTACGAGGCAATCGGCGGTTACAATAACTGGACATACTGGTTCAAGCTTGCCGCAGTTTCATATGTAACAAACGGTTGGGAAAGCTTTAACGGCAACTACTACTATTATGAAAACGGTGAGTACATTGTAAATACTTCAAGAACAATTGACGGTACTACATACTACTTTGACTCGCAGGGCAGATCGAGCAAGACTCCTTCAAACACTTCTTCAAGCAGTTCATCAAGTTCAAGCTCATCAAGTTCATCAAGCTCATCAAGTTCATCAAGCAGCTCATCATCTTCAAGCAACACTCCGAGCGTTTACAAGAACGGTTCATCGGGTGCTGAAGTAAAGAAGATTCAGCAAAGACTTGCTGATCTCGGTTACTATAACGGAGCAATTGACGGAAACTTCGGTGACGCAACAGAAGAGGCTTACAAGGCATTCCAGAAAGCCGCAGGCCTTACAGTTGACGGTATTGCCGGCGACTCAAGAAATACACTTTATTCAGAGGACGCTCCCGAAGCTCCAAAGGCTGATACATCAACAAAGACTGAGGACAAGTCCGAAGAGGAAACAACTGCTCCCACAGAGGCCGCAACAGAGCCTACAACAGAAGCGGTTCAGTATCAGAACGGTGACGAAAGCGATAAAGTAACTGCAATTCAGCAGCAGCTTATCAAACTTGGCTACTTTGCTATGGAAGCAACAGGCTACTACGGTGAATACACAGCACAGGCTGTTGCAAACTTCCAGAACCGGAATTCACTTGATTCAACAGGTATCGTTGATGAAAAGACATATAACGCACTCTTTAGCGATAAAGCAGTTGCAAACCCTGAAACAGAGGTTGTAAGCGGTGAGGTTTCACCTGCAGTTTCAGCCGCTCCGATTGAGATGCCGTCATCAACAGGTGCATCGCAGTTCATTCTTTCAAATGAAAAGAATCAGAGCTATTCCGACACAGCTTCAAGCGTTGCAGTTCAGTCTGTAAAATCAGCTAACAAGGCTCTTGCAAAGTCAAAAGCCGCAACAACTCCGACACTTGTTGCCGCAGTTCAGAGATCTGCAAATGTAGGTCTTTGGTTTGTACTTGTTGCAGTTATCCTCGGTGCAATTGCTTTTGTATTCTTCCTTCGTGACAGAAAGCTTTCAAGATATTCAAGATATGTCGCAAGAAAGAAAAAGAGAGCCACCAAAGCCGAGCTTAACGCTAGATGGTAATCAAAACATAATTTAACTTATTAAACAGCCGATTGAAAAATATCGGCTGTTTTCCTTTATGTGGGAGTTAATGTGTGTCCGCACGGCGAGCCGCCGTTCCCGGTTCGTGAAGGTAGTTTGTGATATAAAAAACATATTATGCCCGAGCGTATTATAGTAATCGTTTGCGCAATTTATGCCGTTACTTGCGGGCGGATAATATCTGCCTCTATGGGTTGTAAATTTAGCTTGACAAACAGGGGGAACAAATGTACTATAATAGAAGAGCCGAGGTTCGTAGCCTTAAAATAACGACCGGCGAGGACTAAGCCGAGGAAATCACGGAAGTGATTGGAGCGGATTAGACGAGTGGGAGATATTTTAAGGGAAGCGAAGAACAACGAGGCTTGACAGATAGAAGAGCCGAGGTTCGTAGCCTTAAAATAACGACCGGATTGACATCAAACACGCAACTTAAAAAATCACAGAGGAAGAACTATGAACAAACCGCTTGCGGACAGAATCCGCCCGAAAACTCTTGATGATATAGTGGGGCAAAAGCATCTTATTGCACCTGAAAAGCCATTGCGAAAAATTATTGACAGCGGAGATATTCCGAATCTTATTTTTTACGGACCGTCGGGTGTGGGCAAGACCACACTTGCAACATATATTGCAAGAAAAACAAACCGTACTCTCAAAAAGCTGAACGGCACAACTGCGTCAACCGCCGATATAAAGGAAATTGTTTCGCAGCTCAACACATTTTCGGGCGTAAACGGTATTCTTCTCTATCTTGACGAGATTCAATATTTTAACAAAAAGCAACAGCAAACCCTGCTTGAATACATCGAAAACGGAAGTATAACCCTGATTGCTTCAACAACCGAGAATCCGTATTTTTATGTATATAACGCAATTTTGAGCCGCTCGACTGTCTTTGAGTTTAAGTCGGTTACTCCTGATGAAGTTGAAAGGGCGGTTTACCGTGCAAGCGATTTTCTTGCCGAAGAGAACGGTATCAAGATTGAAATGCCCGAAGAGTGTGCAAAAAAGATTGCAACAGGCTGTGGCGGAGATGTTCGCAAGGCTATGAATGCCGTCGAACTTTCCGTTATTGCAACTGATGAGGTTGACGGCAAAAAGACTGTAAAACTCGAAACGGTTGAACAGCTTGTTCAGAAAAGTGCGGTAAGATATGACCGTGAGGGTGACGAGCATTACGATATTATTTCGGCTTATCAGAAGAGTATGCGTGGCAGCGACCCCAATGCGGCACTCCACTACCTTGCAAGACTGCTTGAGGCGGGCGATTTGCCTAGTGCTTGTCGCAGACTAATGGTGTGTGCGTGTGAAGATGTAGGACTTGCGTATCCCCAGCTTTTGCCGATTGTAAAGTCGTGTGTTGATATGGCGCAGGCTGTCGGACTTCCCGAGGCGAGGATTCCTCTTGCCGATGCCGTGGTGATGGTGTGCAATGCCCCAAAATCCAATTCGGCATATATGGGCATAAACAGAGCTTTGGCAGATATTCGCACGGGTAATTCGGGTCCTGTACCCAGGCAACTGCAGAATAAGCACTGTGACGGAGATGACAACCCGAACAAGGGGCAGTTCTATCTGTATCCCCACGATTTTCCGAACCATTATGTTGAGCAACAATATCTGCCCGATGCGTTAAAGGATAAAAAGTACTATGAGTATGGCAGAAACAAGAACGAACAGGCATTCAAAGCCTACTGGGACAAAATCAAAAAGAAGTAATCAAATAAAAAATTTTTGACATGAAACTGCAAATAAAGTCAGATGTTGCTAGCCAAACATCTGACTATTTGCTTTTATTATCCTGTTTTTTTGCTAATTATTGTTTCATTGTCTATTATGCACAATTTGAATGTGAATATTTTGTGACGCAAGAAATTTTATTATTCTTTAAGAGAAAATTATTAGCGGTTCAATAATGTAGAATTAAAGAGTAATTGTGGAGTAGTGTTGAGTAGCTTCACACGTGCAACAAAAAAATAATTCTGGAGGAAATCAAAATGGTAAAAAGACAACACAAAATCATGTGCCTTGTGCTTTGCCTTATGCTGGCGGTTTCAACCGTATTCGTTGGTGCAGTAAGTGCTTCTGCTGCAACAGGCGATACTGTTTACGTTAGGGTAAACAACGGCTGGTCAAACGTTAACTGCTATATGTGGACTGACGGTGTCGGCAGCAACGCAACTTGGCCGGGTAAAGCAATGACAAAGGTTGAGGACGGTGTATATTCTTACACTCTTGACAAGGATTACACATCGGTAATCTTCAACAACGGCTCAGATCAGACAGACGACCTTGCATACCAGGGTCACGGCAAAATCTATGACCTTTCAAAGAAAACATGGTCGGATTATGCAGGTGCTCCTTCACAGGACGCAACTGCTCAGAGACCTACAAGCGCAACAACAGCAACAACTGCTACAACAGCAACAACTCCCAGCGGTGAAGGCACAACTGTTTACCTCAACAACGAGGCAGGTTGGGCAACACCTGTTGCTTATATGTGGAACAGCAATTCTGACAGCAACGGTTCATGGCCGGGCGTAAAGATGACAAACATTGGTGGCAACATCTATCAGTATACCGCATCAAAGTCATATGCAAAATGCATCTTCAGCAACAGCGGTCAGTCACAGACAGCAGACCTTACTGCAAAGGACGGCTATGTATACAACAACAAGACTAATCAATGGTCTGTTTATGATACAAGCCCTCTCCAGGTTAAGGAATTTACTGCTGATCCTGCATCAAACATCTACACAGGTACAGATGTACAGCTTTCTGCAACTGCTGCCAATAAGAGCGGCGCAGCAGTAAGCTACAAGTTCTCTGTTACTAACGCACAGGGCGGAACATCAACACTTTCCGACTTCTCTTCAGCAAAATCAGTAACATGGACTCCTACAGTTGCAGGTGAATACACAATTACATTTGACTTTAAGGACACAGACGGCAACACAAACAACCGTACAATGACTCTTGAAGTTAAGGACGACTCAGCAATTGTTAAGCCAATCATCAAGAGCGTTACTCCTGCAAACCTTAACCTTATCAAGGTTAACTCAACTGCTACTGTAACAGTTAAGGCAGGCGGCGGTAAGACAGGTACTAACCTTCTTTTCTACAAGTATGTTGTAACTGATCCTAACGGTGCTCAGAACACACCTTACTACACACTCAACAACATTTACACATTCGTTCCTACAATGAAGGGTGAATACAAGGTTAATGTTTATGTACAGGGTTCTGACAACAGCACAATAAACAAGACTTATACTTACACAGCTGCAGACGATGTTACTGAGCCTACAACAGTTGTTGTTCCTACAACTGCTCCTCAGCCAACAACAGTTCAGCCTACAACTGTTAAGCCTACAACAGCTCCTCAGCCTGCAACAAAGCCACAGCCAACTACTTCACCGGTTCAGCCGACTACAGCAGTTCAGCCGACAACTGCTCCCGAAAGACTCCGCGGTGATGTTAACGGTGACGGTGCTGTAACTGTTCTTGACTCAACATATCTCCAGAAGTCACTTGTTAACATTTCTGGTGTACCTTCACTCGATCAGCTTGATCTTGCGATTTGTGACCTTGACGGTGACGGCGTAATCAGCATCAAAGACGCAACAATTATCCAGACAATTGTTGTAAATATGAAATAAGCCAAATAAGTAAAAAAAGATTGGAGATATACTTATGACAAGAATCAAGAAGCTGTGTGCACTTGTTCTTGCTGTAATGATGGTTGTAACCGTAGGCGTAATTTCTGTAAATGCAGCTCAGAGTTCCGACTCTGATGCTGTTGCTGCGGATACAACAGATACAGGCATTACAATTCATGTAAGAATGAATGATGACACACAGCCATATGTATATTTGTGGAACTCGCTTCCTACAAACAGCGCTATGTCAAAGTCTTACCCTGGTGAGAAGATGACAAAGGGCGACAAATGGTACAACTACCATGTAGCTGATGTTACAAAAGTAAACGCAATTATCACAGACGCTGATGGCAAGCAGTACTCATCAGAGAAAAAGCTTGAGTCAGCAGCAAGCTCAGACTGGTACTGTGAAAACGGTAAATGGTCAAAGTACAACCCTGACGAGCCGGATCCGGTTGGCAGTGTTGATATGCGTGAAGAAACAATCTACTTCGTTATGACAACTCGTTTCTATGACGGCGATACAGGCAACGATGTTCATTGCTGGGATGACGGCACAGCCGGCAACGGTGATGACGACCCTGCATGGCGTGGTGACTTCAAGGGTCTCGGTGACAAGCTCGACTACATCAAGGCTCTCGGCTTCAGCGCAATCTGGGTAACACCTGTTGTTACAAACGGATCAGGCTATGACTACCACGGCTATCATGCTATGGATTTGTCAACAGTTGATGCTCGTTACGAAAGCTCAGACTACACATATGAAGATCTTATTCACGATGCTCACCAGAAGGGCATGAAGATTATTCAGGACGTAGTTCTTCAGCACACAGGTAACTTTGGTGAAGCATACTTCTGTAATCTTTTCACAAAGGATACAACTAAAGACCTTGGCAACCTTCAGGAGTCATTGATTCCTACACAGTATCTTCTTGATACATACGGCCTTAAGTCACCTGAGGAATACTGGGCTCAGAAGCCGGGTGTTCAGTATCAGCAGAGACTTAACCTTATGAAGAATGTTACTTACTCAGGCGACAACGGTAACTCAACCGGTCCTCAGCCTGCAGAGCAGGACTTCTCTATGAATAAGATTTCACAGAGTGATACTTACAACCCGAACAACTACTATCATACAGGCTATTTCCAGAGTCCTAACTATGATGACTGGACAACAAAGTTCAGCCAGATTGCAGGCGACTGCGTTGACCTTAACACAGAGAACCCTGCAGTTGCAGAATATGTTGTAGATTCATATTCAAAGTATATGGATATGGGCGTTGACGGCTTCCGTGTTGATACAGTTCGTCATATTCCGAGAGTTTCTCTCAACATTATGTTCAATGACCAGCTTATGGATGCTGCTAAGGCAGCAGGCAAGCCTAACTTCTATATGTTCGGCGAAATCTGCACAAGATACACATCAGTTTGGTATCGTGGCCATGCCGAGGAGTCAACTCCTTACTACACATGGAAAGAGTCTAACTCTAAGTGGGCAGACAGCTGGCACTGGGGCACATCAGCTTCAGACATCAACGACAACATGAACCTCGTTCTTCAGCATTATCTTGAAGAAGATAATTACAACGGTGATATGGATTCTACACAGCCAAAGAGCGACAACGCTTACCTTGACGGTATTACATATCACGGTTCCGACCGTTCTATGGCATCAGGCATGGATGCAATTGACTTCCAGATGCACAGAATGTTCGGTAGCGCTAAGAACGCTTATAACTTCGCTGTTAACAACGACCAGTATTACAATGATGCAACATACAGCGTAATGTATGTTGATTCACACGACTATGCTCCTGAACAGCCGGATGAAACAACTCGTTTCACAGGCGGTACACAGACATGGGCAGAGAATATGGATCTTATGTTCACATTCCGTGGTATTCCTTGCGTATACTATGGTTCAGAAGTTGAGTTCAAGAAGGGTGAGCTTATTGATAAGGGTACACTTATTTCTCTTGAAAACTCAGGTCGTGCATACTTCGGTGATTATCTTGAGGGTACTGTAAACGCTACTGACTTCAGTGAGTACACAGCATCAGGCACTGTTGCTGACACTCTTGCAAGCCCGCTCAGTAAGCACCTTTCAAAGGTTAATGCTATTCGTCGTGCTATCCCCGCTCTCCAGAAGGGACAGTACACAGCATCAAACACATATGTAACAGGTGGAGATATGTCTTATGTTCGCCGTTATACTGACGACAACACAGACAGCCTTGCACTCGTTTCAATTTCTTCAGGTGCAACATTTAAGAACATTCCTAACGGCAAGTATGTTGACGCTGTTACAGGTGATGTTAAGTATGTTACAGACGGTACACTTACAGTTCCGGAACTTGCTAAGGCTAACATGAGAGTATATGTATGCTGCGCAAGCGGATTTACAGGTATCGACGGTCAGATTGGCGGAGATTCAGCTTACGCTAAATAATTCCGACTCGGTTTATTCCTGAATCTGTAATTAAACAAAATAATTACGGCACTCCGATATTTTTCGGAGTGCCGTTTTTTCTGCAATTTTCCAAAATTAGTATAAAATAACAGTCGGGTAGCAGAAACTTACATTCAGTAAGTCTGCTACCCGATTTTTGCTTATAACAACTGCAATTTGGTTAAAGTTATAATCGACACTCGAAAATTTCGTTGGTGTCGGAAAAGCCGTGTGATTTGTACCATTCCTCCGAATTTTCGCTTGGCCATGCAAAGACAAGTTCACATTTAATTGACGAAAGGTAGCTTTTTACATAATCAAGTACCTGAGTGCCGATACCCTTGCCACGATATTCTTCAAGTGTGAATACCTTCGTTAAATACGCAATAAATTCACGCTTTGAGTTTGGTGTGGGAATTGTCGGAATAAGGTATACAAACATTGCCGACAGGATTTTTGCGTTCTCGTCCTCGGCAACAAAGATTTTATATCCTTCGTCTGTGTATAAAAATGCAATGAAGTCCTCTTGAAAAACCGATTTAGTCACACCGTCGGTGTTGTGTTCACCGTAAGTATTGTCGTCCTCAACAGCGTGAGTCCAGCTCATTTCCGCAAGCTGAACAAAATCTCTGTCCTGAGCCTCTCTTATTACCATCTCATCACCCTATCAAATAATTTGGTTACAAGATAAGTATAACACAGATTTCAGCGATTACAAGGCTAATGAAAGTCTAATTGTCTTGAACATTCATTCAAAGTCAGAAAATTACTTTTGTGCCAAAAATTCCTTGCCGGCTCTATCGGTTGCTATAATTGCTTTTATGAACGCTTCTTCGGCCGGATTATCGGGAACATATTTCCATTCAACAACGCTTGCGGCTTTGTGGGCAATTGCCGGCACATCTTCGGGAGTAAGTGCAATTTCGCCGAGGGTACAGGGAAGACCTATACTGTGGTTGAATTCAAAAATTCTCTGTCTTTCTTCAAGCTGTTCGTCATAGGTCAGCAGACAAAGCACGCCGAACGATACGATTTCACCGTGCAGATGATTGTGTTCACACTGCGGAAAGAGTGAAGCACCGTAGTAAACGCAGTGTGCAAGTGATGAATTGTAGTAATAATCCTCCGCAGGGTCGGGATTGTTCTCGTGAACTGTAAAGTTTGAAACAAGTCCCGCAGTGATGATAATGTCAAGCGCAACCTGTTCAATTGCCTCTGTCGGTACATTGTTTTTGCAGTCCTCAAGAGCCTGTTTGCCAAAATTTATGAGTGGTTCGGTACTTGCGGAGGCAATTGCCTTGCCAAGCAATGGGGTGTGAATCATATTCTTCCCACGGCAAGCAAATACTACCTCATATTCTTTTGAAAGTGCGTCACCGATTCCAGCCCACATAAGTTTTTCGGGAGATTCTGCAATGATTTTGGTATTGATAAATGTGTGGATTGCAGGTGCTTTGTGGTATGAATATTCCTTGAAAGTGCCGTCGGGATTGTACATTACCGAAAGCGAAGTGCAAGACGCACAGTTTGACGCAATTGTCGGGAATGCAAACAGCGGCTTGTCATATAAAGAACAATAGGTTTTTGCCGTGTCAACAGCTCGACCGCCTCCGACACCGAATACCATATCAGCCTTTTGTACAGACGGATTGTTCTTTACTTTTTCAACATTTTCATAGTTGGAGTCGCCACCGTACCATACAAAATCAATGATTTCAATGTCAGAGCCTTTAATCCCCTCAAGCAAGGCTTCTTTTGACTTTTCCATAGCGGTTTTACCGCCGACTACAACCGCTTTTTTGCCGTAAGGTTTCACGATTTCGGGAATTGATTTGTAGCAATTAACCCCAACGCTGTAACTCGGTAAAAATTCGCTGTATGTGTGTGACATAATTTATCCCTCCGAAAACAATACTTATAAATAAATTATATCACCGCAGTTTGTATATTTCAATACATTAGCACAATAAATTGTTTAAATTATTATTGCCTTACAGATGAAAATATGCACACATCTTATGCAATTTAGCAAAAAATTGCGAAGAATATTCGTGAAATTTACTTATGGAAATGGTTTTTGCAAAGTGCTATAATCTTGTAAATATATATATAGGAAGGGCGGTGCTTTTATGCAGGAAATATACGAACAGAAAACAGACAGACAGCTTGAAGCAAAGCAGAGAATAATTGCGGTTGCGGCAGGCAGGGAAAAGGCAGACCTTGTTTTGAAAAACGCAAAGTATCTTAATGTGTTTTCAAATGAATTTTTGTGCGGTGACATAGCCGTTGCAAACGGACTGATTGCCGGCGTCGGAAAATATGACGGTAAAACAGAGATTGATGTCAGCGGAAAACTCGTTCTCCCGGGTTTTATTGACGCACACATTCACCTTGAAAGTTCAATGGTGACTCCTGCTGAATTTGCAAAGGCAGTTGTTGCCCACGGTACAACCACAGTCATAACCGACCCTCACGAAATCACAAATGTAATGGGCATTGACGGAGTTGAATATATGATTCAGGCATCACAAAATTTGCCGATTGATGTTCATTTTATGATGCCGTCATGTGTGCCTGCCACAGAAATTGACGAGAGCGGTGCGGAGCTTGACTGCAAGGATATTGACTTGTACTTGGATAATAAAAAGGTACTCGGACTTGCAGAGATGATGAACTATGTCGGTGTTATCAACGGCGATAAAAATGTGCTTTCAAAAATTGTTACCTCGCAGGCTCACCACAAGAAGATTGATGGCCACGCTCCTGAGCTTTCGGGCAATGACCTCAACGCATACATTGCCGCAGGTGTCTATTCCGACCACGAGTGTTCCACCTTTGCAAATGCCCTTGAAAAGCTGAGAAAAGGTCAGTTTATTATGATTAGAGAGGGTACTGCCGCCCATAATCTCAAGGCACTTATGCCGCTTTTGACTCAGCAGTATTACTCAAGGTGTATGTTTGCAACAGATGATAAGCATCCAAGCGATTTGCTTTACGGCGGTCATATTGACTACATTGTAAAACAGGCGCTGAAAAACGGTGCAGATCCGATTGTTGCTCTCAAAACAGCAACCCACCATGCCGCAAGATACTTTTTGCTCAATAACAAAGGTGCGATTGCTTCGGGTTATCTTGCCGATATTGTTGTTGTCGATAATCTTGAAGATTTCAATGTTGAAACTGTTTTCAAGCGTGGCAAGCTTGTTTTTGACGGCGAAGTTAAGGACTTTTCTGCTCCCACAGTTGATGAAAAGCTTGCCGAAAAATGCTTTGACACTTTCCACCTTGACAGCGTAACTCCGAGCAGTTTCAAGGTTGACGGAAAACTCGGACTTATCGGTCTTGTCGGCGGTGAATTGCTCACACGCAATATCGGCACAGCCGATAAAATTGATGTGGAAAACGATATTCTGAAAATTGCCTGCATTGAGCGTCACAAAGGCACAAACCATATCGGTGTCGGCTATGTTAAAGGCTATTCGCTGAAATCGGGTGCAGTCGCAACCTCGGTTGCCCACGATTCGCACAACATTATCACAGTCGGCTGTAATGATGATGACATTGCCGTTGCCGTGAACGCAATCAGGGACAGCAAGGGCGGTATCGCAGTTGTTGAAAACGGCAAAATCAAGGCTCTTCTTGAACTCCCGATTGCAGGCTTGATGTCCGATGAACCGCTTACAACCGTAAACGAAAAGCTTGAAAATGCAAAGTTATCTGCATATGAACTCGGTGCGGATAAAAGCATTGATCCGTTTATGACTCTCTCGTTTCTAAGTCTGCCCGTTATCCCAAGCTTGAGAATAACCACCAAAGGTGTGTTTGATGCGGAAAATTGGAAAATACTCTGATGTGCGGAAACTTTTAATAATACAATAAAATATCAAATAATTTAAACAGGAAAACAAAATGCGTATTGTCACTTTGTTTTCCTGTTTTATTTTGTAAAAGGGCTATAGCCATTTTACAGTCACTTTGCATTTGTATAATTTAAATATAAAAGAAATTGGTTGATTTAAAGCATATAGCAATACAATATTAAATAATAGCCATTGTGCAATATTTACAAATTATTGTGTAAAAATTTGTCGTAAAAATTACCTGATTTGCTTGAAATATTATTAAAATGTGATATAATAGCATTATAAAGTCAATGTATAAAAAGTATTGCAATAATAATTACAGAGTTAATTGAAGTGTAATCTACTGAATTATCAGTTGTATACGACTAAAGATACAATAACTTAAAATTAAAAACATCAAAATATTATAAATAATTTAAACGGATAAATCGTGCATTTGCGTTTGTTTAAATGGTAAATCTGTACAATGGCTTGTGAGGAGGTCTGGATATTAAGAAAAATGAGGTGACGAAATGAAATTCTATAAAAGATTATTAGCAATGGCAATTGTGGCAACCGTTTTTATTTCTGTTTTTGCATTTGGTGCATCAGCATACGGCTCGGATAACGATGTTCCGTTTTATGTTCGTGTTCCAGGAAATCAAGATGTAGTTTATAGTAATGCTGAGTACAGAGGAAATTCAGATAAAAAAGTTCCTTGGAAGGTAAACTTTACCTTTTCTGAAGAAGGCAGAGGTACCATAATGAACTTCTATCTTTCAGGTCCTTGGTATTCGAAACAATCAAATATTCAAGAGGTTCATCAAGGAAATAAGGATCATTTCTTTGCTGCATATGATTCATGCAAAAATATGAATGTTGGTCTTGCTATATATAATAATAATGATGTTGAAACAAAATATTATGTTGCAGGTTACTGGGATGAAGAAACTGCATATCATCCGTTCAAAGATTAAAAAATATAATCTTTTTTGAATAACTACTGTTTGTTAATTAACTTTTATTCCTCATAAGTCATTTGCAGATTTACCATTAAATATATAACGAATCAGCCTATAAATTGAGGTGAAAATTATGTCATATTATATTACCCGAATATTTAATAACAAACTTAAATTAGGCGTTATACTGTATATTTTTATTGCTCCTATACTTGATATACTGTTGACTCTGATTGATCTAAGTAAAGGAGCTTCTGTTCCTGCACCGTATTTGGCGACCTTTTTAGGAGGTTTCTCAATTGGAGGGTTAAGAAAATTACTAAAGTGGTATTTACCACTGCTTTTAGCAATCGTTGTTGCGGATGATTGCATTGAGGATTACAGAATAGGATACAAAAATATTCTTATCACAAAAAGAGGTAAGAATAAATATTTTGCATTAAATATGCTTAAAAGTTTTGTTATTTCTTTTTTGATTATTATAATTCCTCTTTTGCTTAATCTCCTTATGGTGTATATTGTTTTTGCAGGAGGTACATATTTATTTATGGATCCGGAATCTATAAAAGCAATTCCAAGTATGGCGGAGTATTATAGCCACCCAATGTTTTATAACCTGCTTTGTATTCTTCTGCTTTCGCTCACCGGTGGCGTTGTGGGAAGCGGTGCAGCGGCACTTGCAATGGCATTTCCAAACAGATTTATCCTTTATCCGTTAATATTTATATTGTGGTATATACCGTCAATTGCTAAACAGTCTATTATGATGGCTTTTCAGCCTTTTACCGAATATCCATTGTCATATGCACTTCCTTCAGTTATTTTCGTATTAGCTACAAATGTGGTTGCTGTTTTGTTTTCGTTCTTTAAGGTGACTAAGTATGATCAGGTGTAAATTAAGAAAATATGCAATCGTACTTCCGCTTTGCGCAGTGTTTTTTATTTCGCTTTGCACATACACATATTTACGATTTTATAATTATTTGAATTCGGATTATTCTGAGAAGTTAAGCCAAAAAAATACTTTTTATAATGTTGCGGGCGGTGATGGTGACTTTATCACATCTGGCAATGTTATCGGTTTTTATATAATATTGTTCGTTTTGTTTTTGTTTTACATATTTACCGATGAGAATGAAAGCTACATTGTAAGACTGAAATCGAGAGCCTCTTTTGTGACAGGAAGAATTGCTGATTGTGCGGTATTTGCTTTTTTGTTTTCATTTTTGATAGAAGCAGTCAACGTAGTTGCGGCACTCATCTGCTTTGACATTAACCTGATTTTAGAATTGAATTTTCTGCAATATTCGGCACTTGAACTTTTGACTTTGTTTTTGTTTTATTTCAGAGCAGGACTCGTTATGCTCTCATTCGGAATAATAATTTCTCCCAAAGTTGCTCCGTTCATTACTATTGCATTATATCTTATAGAGTTATTTGCGACTATTATTTTCATGATAAGTAAAGTATGGTTGCCGTTCAGAGATTCCGTAGTGGTGTCAAAACTTATGCACGGCGAAATGGTTCTGTCGGATATGTGGGGCATTATGTTAAGAGCATTGCTTATGATGTTTATGCTTATCTTCTCTTCCTACTTTTTGTATCAGAAAAAGGATGTTTTGAGTAATGTTAAAAAGTAAGCTTGTTTTGTCGATAATACTAATTGTTGCGTGCTTTGCTCAATTGTTCAGTTGTGTATTTCAGGGGAACTTTCAAAATGCCTTTATGATTGGTTTAGCCCCAAGCAATTACGGCTTTGAAATTACAAAATTTATGCTGCTTTTGCTGCCCGTATGTTTTATTCTCTTCTTTACAAGCGGCTCAATTGAGAACCTTAAACAAGGCTACGGCAAGATGTTGATTGTACGCAATTATTCAAAAACAGTGCTGATTTTAAAGCGTTGTCTTAACAATTTTATAGCATTGATTTGCATTGTTTTGTTCCAGTTCATAATCTTTTTTGTTGCAAGAGAAAGTATGACTCCCGTTGAAAGCGGAACTCTTAAATCTTTGATTATGTACTTTCTGACAATTTTTTCGCTGATAGTTATTCAGTCTTTGCTTGAAATCAGTATTCCTGCACACGTTGTGAACATAGGAATTTTCATCTATTGCTTTATTGCGTACTATTTGGTTCAGAATTTTGTTGACGCACCGATTTGGAAAATGCTTCTCTTCCCGAGTTTGATGTTCGGAATGCAGAACGGTGCTGTGTCGGGCGAGAGCATTTACTACGGATACCTGTTATTCATAGTTGCGTTAAATGCTTTGTGCATTTTTATTCTGAATTTGAGATTTAAGAAAACCGATATTTTTTGAGGTGATATTATGGTAGAAATAAAAAATTATTGTAAAAGTATCAAATCAAGACCGATTTTAAATAATGTAAGTTACAATTTTGAGTACGGCAAAATCTACGGACTTTACGGACACAACGGTTCGGGCAAAACTATGCTTTTGAGAGCAATTGCAGGCTTGCTTGTTCCCGACAGCGGCTCTGTTGTGATTGACGGAAAGGTTTTGCACAAGGATATGTCGTTCCCTCCGAGCATAGGCATCGTGATTGAAAATATGAACCTGTTGCCCCAGTACAATGCTTTTGACAATCTGAAAATCCTCGGCAAAATCAAGAAAACCGCCACAGATGAGGATATAAAAACAGCGCTTGAGCGTGTGGGATTAAAGTCTGATTTAAAGGTGAAAAAGTTTTCGCTTGGTATGAAACAGAGGCTGAATATTGCTCAGGCTGTGTTTGAAAAGCAGAAAATAATCCTGCTTGATGAACCGACAAATGCACTTGATAATGACGGTGTACAGCTGATTTACAAGCTTCTTAAAGAAGAAAAAGAAAGAGGTGCGCTCGTAGTTATCACAACTCATCACAAAGAGGATTTGGAAGAAGTTTGTGATGTTGTTTTGAAAATGACAGAAGGTGAGCTGCATGAAAAGTAAACTGTTTATTCATAAATTTTTCATTGTTCTTTGCATCTCGGTTGCCGCTTTGCTCGGATTGTCTTTCCTTGCCAGAGCGACAATCGTAAATAACAGATTTGAACAAATGGCTGTTGATGAAAAATATAGTCTAAAGGCTTCTGCCGACGGTCAATTTGTAATTCAATTTCAAGACGATGAAAACGGAAATTTTTATGCCACTGTCGGCTTGTTTCAGGGCGGATATTACGGCTTGGACGATGCCTATGTTCCGACTTCATACGATGAAAATACAAAGATAACAGCTATTGAAAAGGAAGCTTTCAGCGAATTTGATTGTCTTAAAAAAGTTGTTATCCCCAACGGCATTTGTGAAATCAAGGATGACGCATTTAAGGATTCAAAAAATATAACGGAAATTTATATTGCGCCCTCCGTAAATAAGATTGCAAAAACCGCTTTTGACGGCATTGACAACCTTACGATATATGCCGAAAAGGGTTCTTATGCCGAAAAATTTGCGGTTGAAAATAAAATCAATTATAAAAACTATACGACCGAGCCTGAAAATCCGGAGGCTAAAAATACCGATTATTCAAAAATCAGAAACGGTGCGTATTACGGCGAATATTATAATTATGATGTTATCTATGATGACGGCAAGCCCGTGTGCGTAATAACTAACTATAACACAATGTCGTCAGAGGAAAAGCTTGAAATTCCTGCACATATTGACGGCTTGGATGTGATTTCAATTGCAGATGACGCAATAAATTACGGTGGTGCAAAGGAAACAGTCGTTCCCGATACAGTAAAATTCATTGCCGATAATGCGTTCAAAGAATCCTACTCCCTTGAGGATATCTACCTGACCAAAAATGTGTCCTACATAGGAAAATCTGCCTTCAAAGACTCAAAAGACCTAACAATCCACGCCCCGACAGATTCCTATGCACACACCTTTGCGACCGAAAATAAAATAAATTTCAAAGCTACAGACGATTAAATCCGATGAGCAATGAATAAATCATAAACTTTTATGCGCACGCAAACAAAACTTCCAAAAATGATATTTCTAACGCCTTGCAGGATATGATTATCATTAAGTGAAAATACGAAGTGTCAGAAAAGTGTTAGAAATACAAGGAGTATAGTGTTAGAAAGCCCATAAGCAGAAAATAACAAGTCCTCAAAAACGGCTTGCCTAAGCCATTTTTGAGGACTTGTTTGTGGCAGGGGCAACATTGTCAATAAACAAACCCTCTGTATCTGTATTATTTGATTCATTTGCTTCGATTTCTGACAGAAGAATGTTGTTTATTGTTACTGGTTTATCACCTGAATTGAATATGAGCGTTATCTTATCATCATACAAATAAATTGCATTTATAAATGTTGTTATTAGTACTTTGCGATATTTGATGTTGTCTGCACTACCGTTTTTTAACGAGGTCAAGAAGAATTTAATTTCGGGTTCAGTTAAGATAATATGTAGCTTTTCTTCCACTCGAATTTCTTCTTCAATCTTTTCTTTTTGTGATTCTAGTTCTAAGATTTCAGAATAAAATGTTTTTCGCAGACTTTCAATATCACATTCGGATACGGCATTGATAAGATTTCTGTGTTTTCTTTCATTTTCGGAAAGCTGTTTTTTCAAACGCTTTAGATTAAAGGTGTCTTGGTTATTCTCAAATAGTTTTGAAATCTCTTTTGATATTCTATTGATGTTTTCTTTGGTCAAAAGTCCACGACAAACCTCAATAACGATATCTTCAATGTATTCCTTTTTTACACGCTTCTTTTTACAAGTGTGTTTCTTTGTGCCTTTGCATTCATAGTAGCGGTATACTTTGCCAAGTTTTCCTGTTCCTGAAAAACCGGTCATCATTTCTTTGCAGTAACCGCAGAAAAGTTTTGTAGTCAATAGATATTCTTCTTTTGCTCTTGCTCTGGCAGGAGCTTTTTTATTTTTCTTTAAAACTTCCTGCACTTTGTTAAATAGTTCATCAGAAATAATGCGAGGAATACCGCCTGCAATTTCTGTATCTTTATAAGTATATGTGCCGATATATCGTTTGTTGCCAAGTATATTTCGGATAGAGTTTTTGCCGAAAGGTTTGTTTTGTATGGTTTTATATCCCTGTGCATTAAGATAATCTGTTATTTCGACAATAGATTTTCCGTCTGCATACATTTCAAAAATCAATTTAATGATAGGGGAGGTATTTGGGTCAATTTGAAATTTTTTATCTTTATCAATATAAAAACCTAATGTTCTGTTACCACCTGTACAAAGACATTTTGAAGCGTTTATTTCCATGCCTCTTTTTACTTTTTGAGATAATTCTGCTGAATAGTATTCCGCCATACCCTCAAGTACGCTTTCCATAAGTATTCCGCTAGCGTCCTCGTTTATATTTTCTCTGGCAGATAATACTCGTACACCGTTCTTTTTAAGTCTATTTTTATAGTGGGCACTATCATATCTGTTGCGTGAAAATCTGTCTAACTGATAAACAATAACAAACTCAAAATTTCTGTTTGCACTATCCTGAATTATCTGCAAAAAATCAGGTCTGTTGTCTGTTCTTCCTGAAATTGCTCTGTCTATGTATTCGTGGATAACAGTATAATTGTTTCTTTCACAAAATTCGTGACATACTTTTAACTGTCCTTCAATACTTGTTTCCTGTTGATTATGAGAGGAATATCTCGCATAGATTACTACATTCATTTTAACCCTCTACAATACTCAAATACTTATAAATCGTCGGGTAAGATAAATTACACAGCCTTGAAAACTCCATTTTATTTATCTCGCCGTTTTTATATTTTGGATAATGTTTATAAAATACATTTGGAATATTGTCTGCGGTTGTTGGCGGTCTGCCTATTGTTTTACCTTTGGCTTTAGCATTTTCCATTCCGCTTTTTACTCTTTGGCTTATCATATTTCTTTCGATTTCGCTGAACACACCCATCATTTTGAGCATTCCTTCTGTCATAGGGTCTAACTCACTACTGCAATCAACCACGAAACTGCCAAGCACTAATTTCAAATGTTTATCTTTCGCTAATTCGATAATTTCGCAAAGTTGTTTTGTACTTCTTGTGATTCGGCTGACTTCTGTTGCGATAATTGTATTGCCTGTTTTAATTGTGTTCAGTAACTTGTTAAGCTCTGTACGGTTTATTTTTGTACCGCTCTCATATTCCAAATAAATGGTTGCGTCGGTTGCTCCTTGTTGTTTCAGTTCTCGAACCTGTCTGTTAATGTCTTGTAGTTTTTCATTTGTTGAGCATCGTGCGTATCCGTAAATCATAACAAAATCACTCGCATTATTATAATTATTTTGTACAATTATATTATAAGATATAAACAAAAAGAAATCAACTGTTTCTTTTATATTTTAGATACAAAAACAGGTGCAATCCGTATAGATTACACCCGTTTTTTACAATTGATATTTATAAACTAAAAGAGATGTTTTTATTTATATGATAGAAAACTTAAAATAAAAAAATCCCTGAAAAGTTTTTTCTTACCTTTCAGGGAATAAATTATATTTCAACTAAACCTACTAGATATTTTTGAATATTTGTTGCATCAAGAATACTAACAACACCATCACCGTTTACATCTGCATTATGCAGTTGTTCAGCAGTAAAATCAGACAAACCAGCAAGATACTTTTGAATAGTCGTAGCATCCATAATACTTACAATATTATCACCATTTACATCACCAATATTATTTTCTACAATAACTATAAATTCTCTATCATAATTACTTGCATATATTTGAGCATTTGAGTTGCTGTAACCGTATATTGTTGTTGCCCCTGGGATTGTTTTATAATCATCGTAAATTATACAATACGGATTCTCGAAAGTAATACTTTCCAAGTTACTACAGTTCCAGAAAGCTTTTTCAAAAACATATTCCACATTATTTGGAATAATCACATTTTTTAATCCTGAACAACCATTAAAAGCACCTCTACCTATTAATTTTACGTTTTTTCCGATCTCCAAATCGGTTAATCCATAACAATTATTAAAAGCACTTTCACCTATAGCAGTTATATTATCAGGAATTATTATTTCTGTTAACCCTGTACAGGTATCAAATACATTATCATTAATTTCAGTAATACCATTCGGAATTGTGATATTCTTAATTTTTGTACAGTGTTCAAATGCATAATCACCTATCGAGGTAACAGTTTCAGGTATATCAATACTTCTTAAATTAAAGCAATAACCAAAAGCATCGTCTCCTATTGCGGTGACACTATCAGGTATAGTTAATTCAGTCAAACCATAACAACCAAAGAATGTTTCTTTACCAATAGAGGATACACTGTCGGCTATAGAAACACTTGTTAAGCTACTGCAATTCCGAAATGCAAAATCTCCAACACTCGTTATACTGTTTGGTATTGAAACACTTGTTAATCCTGTGCAATTTTGAAATGCATAATTTCCAATACTCGTTACACTATCAGGTATAACTAAATCAGTTATCAACTCATCATTTAAGTATAATTTGCTGTTAAGTTTAAGTGGACTCGCAGATGAATCTTCAAAATTAACACTACACCAGTTTTCAATACTTTTAATATGTACTTCATCAATACTTGAACAATCATTAAAAGCATATTGACCAATATTTCTTACGCCGTCACCAATCATAATATTTTTAATAGAAGAACAACCATTAAACGCATAGTTGCCTATATCTGTTACACTATCAGGAATTATTATTTCGGTTAATTTCGCACAATCATTAAAGGCAAAAGAATATATAGTTGTTACGCTATTTCCTATAATTACATTTTCAAGCGATGTACAACTATCAAAAGCATAATTATCTATATAAGTTACACCGTTACCAATTATTATAGTTGATAAATTAGTACAATTTCTAAATTTACATTCATCAATAAATGTCACGCCATCTCCGATTGTTACTGTAGTTAATTTTTCAAAGCCACCGAAATAAAAATCTTCTATACTTGTTAAGCCATCACCTATTTCTATATTTGTCACGCCGATACAATCCCAAAAGGCATTATGTCCTATATTCGTAACACTATCAGGAATTACTATTTCTGTTACGCTTTCGCAATTTTTAAATGCATTTTCCCCTATGTTGATTAACCCATTATCTATTGATAAATCAGTGATACTGGTACAGTTCTCAAATGCTGAACAACCAATATTCTTTACATTTCCAGGTATAGTTATACTCGTCAAATTCGTACAATTCTGGAATGCATAATCACCTATGTTTTCTACACTGTCAGGAATTATTATCTCTTCAAGGCTACTGGAATCAGCAAAAGCACCGTTGGCTATTGTTAATGTGTTCTCTTTAATACTGTATTTTCTTTCAATATTATCTTTTGCACTGATTATATGGTTGTTTACATACAATACACCATTTTCCCAGTTAGATTCATCATCATAGTATCTTGTATTATTTAAAATACCTTCACCGATATTTTTCACACTGTCGGAAATTGTAATATCATATAAATCTTTACATCCAGCAAAGGCATTTGCGTTAATAGATGTAACACCATCTTCAACTGCTATATATTTAATATAACTTTTCAAGTTGTCCCATGGACTTTTTTCGTAGGATCTATCCATTTCTCCTGTTCCGCTGATTGTTAATTTACAATCATCGCTACCAAACTGATTTACATATTCTTGACTACTAAAACCATCAGGTATACCATAAAAATAAGAATCATAATAACAAAATTCCCAAGTGAGATTGTCACCGCAAGTTCCACTATAAATACGCTTACAAAGGGGTGCCTCTGTTGGTTCCTCTGTATAATTCTCGTAAAAATATGAATAGGAATCTGTATCTAAGGATTTTTCCCCTTCATAATTTTTAACAAGTACAGTATTTTCCTTACTATAATTATCAATGTAGTCTGAAATAGTTTCTGCGAAAACGGTTAAATTCAATCCTATTGTCATACTCAATAATATTAAAACGGATAAAAGTAAACTAACAAACTTTTTCATTGAAAACACTCCTATCGTAATTAAAAACAACTAATTTTTTTAGCTACACATTTATCGCACTTTGGATTATTCTTTGTACATATTTCTCCATACCCTTTTGCACAATATGACCACAAGATATAATCAACCTCAGCAACGGGTCTGTTCATTTTCTGAGCAATTTTTGTAATTATATCAAAAGAATCATAAATAGGTGCGATTTTATATTCTGAACAATCCAAGATGTTTTTTCCTAAAATTCTTCGTATGTACCTATCAGGTTTCGCAATATCATAGCCAACATTTTTTAAGTATTCAGCTACTAATGCTTCGCCCATTTGCTCGAATTTATAAATACTGTGTTTATCAGATAAAACAAGAACCAATGTTTTCTTTGAATTATCGTCATTTACAATATAAGAATAAAAATCATCAATGCTACCGTATTCTTCTTCAAGTTTTATCAATTTTGGAATATTGGTATTAATAAGTGCGTGCATTTGTTTTAAAGTGTATTGACTTGCACAATGAATCTCTTTTATCTCATTATTTAGACTTTCAGGTTTGCATTTCAATATATATTCGGGGTCGTACTGTTGAAAGATTTTATCAATAGAGGTAATTCTTCCTGTTGTATTGTCAATACCTTTTTCTACTCGTTCCCAAGGAATACCCGAACTTAGCATAGAATAAACCATAGCACAAATATGGTCATTTACAGAAAAACACTCACCGTTATTTCGTTTGTCAATCTGATGTTTTATGTAAGTATTTTCCCAAAGTTTCTTTTGTTGAATTTTGTTGTCCTTTATCAAAAGTTCAGTCCGCAGTTGTTTATCCATCAATTCGACAGCTTGTGCAACTTCCTTTATTTTAATATTCATTTTTACACCTTTACTTGAATACTGTTCATAAATAAATGCAGAAGATTTTCTTTCTTTTATTTATATTTTACAACACGTTTTGTAGTTTGTCAACTCATTTTGTGATTATATCTAAATTTTTTTGTTTATAACCTTTAAGATATATATGAGGTGATATGATGAATTTCGGAAACAAATTAAGGGCATTAATTGAAGAACGAGGAATTACACAAAAAGAGTTAGCTTCTCATTTAAATATTGCACCATCAACAGTAAGCAGTTACGTTCAAAATACTCGTGAACCTGACTTTGTAACATTAAAGCTAATCGCAAAATATTTTGATGTGTCTATAGATTATCTTTTGGATTGCAGAACCGGCAACACCTTTTCACGTCAGGAAGAAGAATTATTGAGAGTATTTCGCAGTTTGACGGCAGAACAAAAAGAAGTTTGTATTGAACAATGCAAAGTATTTGTAAGGCTCAATCAAAAAGTAAGAGCAAAGTCATCGTAATAGACTTTAAAGATTATTACAAATAAATCAAAACCTTATATATTTATAGATAAACAAAAGGAAGTAAATCCTGTTGCTTTTGTTCTTATTATTAGCTGACACTTTCATTGCTGATTTTACAAAACAAAGCTAATCATCTAACCGAGATGATAAACAGATATTATCTCTCAAAGTGTTTTCTAATAACTTATAGGAGTTTTGATATATGAAAAGATTAGTCAGAAACATAAATGCTTCAAGCAATTTCGCCAACAACAAAATTATGTTTTCGCCTACGGATATAGTTGCTCTGCTTTCTGATATAGAGCAATTAAAAGGTTGCGAAATAACAGTAAATGAAAATGCTGACGGTTTGCAATTAACCATTGGGGATTATATGTACGAGCTGTTTAACTGATAAATAAAGTTAGTTTGCAACGATTGATTTATAAATCTGAATATGAACAACAAAGCCTTTGAACTTAAATTCGTTCAAAGGCTTTTGCTTTAAGACAATTCAGTTATAAACATATTAAAAAATACCGTCATAACCGTCATATCTCAATATTAAAATGTTATATCATCTGTATCAGTATCGTCCTGTGTTACATCTTCTATACTAGAAGGAATATTCACCCCGTCTAAATCAACCTTGTAATGATTATATGACGGTAATTGAGGTATTTTTTCGTTTGTTAGAGTGATTTCCCTGCCTTGCATTTTTGATACAGTCTTAAAAGATATACCTGCTTCTTGTAAGTTGCTTCGTAATCCATTGAGCCTACGAGATAACACGTTAGGCACTGAAGGAAATGCTTTCCCTTTGTTGTTGATACCGTATTGAGCTGCCATTTCTGCCAATTGATTATATAATTCGGAAATTAAGCCCGACCACTCGGCTTTGTCTTTCATAAAGGCAATTACCAATGTAGCTACTGTATCAGTATTTAAAATTTCAATATTTCTATTTCTTTGATTTGTATTATATTCATCAAGAAATTCATTACCAAGACCGCCGAGAGCCTCACCGACAGCATATCCCCAACGGGCAAAGTCTGCCATACGGGGTAATTTATCTAGTTTTACTGTTGGGTATATACTCATCGCCTTTGATAGTATATCAAAGATACCACCCAAGATAAAAGGCAAGTCCTTTTCAAAATCAGCAATTAGTTTCAATAGTTCCCGTCTGTCGCTTTCTTTAATACGGCATAGTTCAATTAGGATTGCCCTGTCAAGCAAGTCGGGACGATTGGCTACATTGTTTATTCCGTTAAGTGCTAAGCATTTTTGGAATGTAAAAATATAGTCGTCTGCATCGGTAAAGAGTTTCCTTTGCTGAATACCGCCACCTGTAATGGCTCTGCATAGCGTATCGCTGGTTTCCTCATCGATTTTTGAAACATTATCAAATGGCAAAAACCAATGCTGTTGCAGATTGACTGCTAACGAACGAGGATTTCTTTGAATAGTTAAAGTATCGAGAGCCGATGGGTCAATTAACTTTTTTAACAAAGTACACGCCGTTGTTTTTGCCGCACCTTTTTCTCCAAAGAAAATTGGCATTGCGTGTGGAATGTTTGGCACAAAACAGCAAACTAACCAACATAAAAACAATGTATGATTTTCCTGTAGGTTTATATATTTCAAAATTCGTCTGATATCACCATCTTTACTCGGCAGACATTGACTGTTTTGATGTCTGAATCGTTTGAACAGTATCGGTGGATTGTCCTCAATCTCCCAACCGTCAGCGGTAATTTTAATCGCTTGCCAATCATTATTACTGAGATTATACCAAAAGGCATTGTCTAGTTCTGCCACACGGGTATCAAGCGGAATTGCCTTTGTATTTTCAAATACAGCTCTCGCTTTTAGTACCTCTTTCGCTTGTGAAAGACTATCCTTTTTGGCAGGCTTCTTTTCAGCAGAATAATACAGACTATTGAGCCAAGTATTAAAATCTGTATTGTCGATATTCCACACCTCACGGTGTCCGTCAATCATAATGGCGGCATATGGGTCTTTTGCAGTATCGTGAAATAGGATAGTGTCCTTTTCCTCGACAAGGCGAATAATGGTTTCTGCTTGTGTTTCCGGCTTAGAATTACCTGCTGTCTCACTATCACTATGGATTGTTGTATTTGCTGTATTATCTTCTGCAAGTTCAAGTGTAGGCAACTCGTCAATCTCTGCCATAGTATGTCCCATAGCGAGCCAATCGTAAATATCTCCTTTTTCTGCAAGGTCGGGTAGTTTTACAATTCGGGCGGTAGGAACATTCTGCAAAATTTTCTTTGCGTAGTTCATACCTGCGTTGTCATTGTCGGGAATGATAATGATTTCTTTATCTTTTAGATATTCGTCATAATGGGAATACCAAGGAGATTTTGCTCCTGTGTCAAGAGTGGTAGCTACTGCACCATGTTTAATAACAGCGTCAGCACATTTTTCTCCCTCTACAATGTATACTCTTGTAGCGGTAATAACAGCAGGCAGATTATAAAGCTCTCGCTGAATGCCTTTAAGACCCTTTGTGCCGTTCGGCTGTTCAAAATAGAACTTTTTACTACCGTCATCATAATCAATACGGGTCTTTGTGTAGGCTACATTGCCCTGAGCTGTAAGATAAGTGTAGGTTGTTTTTTTCATAATATTACTTCCTTTCTTTGCTTCATATAAATCTTTTAATTGCAATCCTACGCTATGTAAAACATCTTCAGTTTTACAACCAGCGTGGCAATGAAGCAATATTTGACCTTCGTTTTTTGAGTATCCGATAGATAAACTCGGATTTTTATCGTTATGAGCAGGGCATAAAGCCATATACTCATTTTCATTGATTGCCTTCACATTGTTAAAATAATTTATAAACTCATTTATTTTCATTTTAATACGTCTCCTTTAATTCATAATAATTATAAAACTATATTTAAGTATTAATTATTTCAGTTTCTCTTTTTGCCGTATTTAGCCTTAATTTCAGTGGCTAATTCATCGCTGTATTGAACTTTGTTTGAATACAGTATGTATTTCACTCGTTCAATATCATTGTCTAACAGCATTTCTGCCATTATTATTTTTTGAATTACGTTGAAACTTTCCTCAAAACTTTTGCATTTTTGCTTCATTTATTGAACCTCCTTACATTACTAATAAATTGTTTGTATTAAGCTGACTTAATTAACTTATCATTTTTACTTACCTCGCTTTCTTCATTTTTGAGAAATTCCTCATATTCTTCAAGATGTTCATTAACATAGGCTTCGATATCAGCAAATATGGCTATTGCAAATTCTTTAGCTTGTTTGCTGCTAATTTTAAAATCTGAATAATCCATATTTGTTGATACCTCCAATCTGTTTGAATCTTGACTATACTACAATTATAGGTTAGAATAGGTTTATGATAAATTCATATAAATAAACTTTTTCATAAACTTTTGGAGGTAAATTATGAAAAACAATTCAAAATTTGAAAGAGAAGAAGTATTTACAAATAAAAAAGGCAATCTTAAACGACTGCCTAGTGAATTTTATTATGATAAATATAAATTTAATAATTACGAATGTATAAAAAGAAACGGTCAATTATTTATGTATGTAAAAACTGATGATGATAAAAATTTTCAAAATTATTTAAGTGTAACTAAAAGTCAAAAACCTGAATTACTTATAAGTATGTTATCATTAAGAGATAATTTACCAAATAAGATTTTCAGCAGTCCTACAAGGATAATGTTTTGTGATGAATACATATCTGATACAACTATTAATAAAATAATCAAATGGTGTAAAGCCAATGGGTATCCTTTTTGCATAGACACTAAAATTGAAAGCACAGAAAAAACGCCAAAGCAAAAAAATCTGATTAAGAATTTAAAACTGCCTTTATATCAATTTCTCAAAATTTCTGATTTCATTTTTCATTTAAACGAGATATATGGTGCATTTTATATGCAAAGGAAACTTAACGACTTTACTGGAAATCTAAACTCACCTATTTATACATCAATAGAAAGCAAAGGGAACTTTGGAATTAATAATTTTGTTGATATAAGAAATTTGAGCAAAGATAAATGCAAAAAACTATTTGAATACAAGTACAAAAGCATAAAATTCGATAACCAAATTTCTTTTGAAGATGGATTACATTTTAATGTAATTACTCACAGTTTATTTGATGCAGCATTCTATCAATTAGCACTTATGATGTACGACAGCAAAATGGAACTTCGTGTTTGCCCATTGTGCAACAAATATTTTGAACCCCAACACGGAAGACAAAAATATTGTCACCGAGGTTGTTATCCACAAAAAGCATATAAAAGAGAGGCTGATTCAAAAAAGAAAAAGAGCAGTCAAGCTAATAAGGCTTAACTGCTCTCGCTGTTTACTATTATAATAATTCTATTTCTCTCGCTGTCATAGAATTATCAATTTTAATTGGGATAAATCTGACTTTTCTACCATTTGTAATTTTTATTTTTTTGTCAGACTCTATTATAAAATCAGGTGTAAAAAAATAATCATCTCTTGTTCCATCACTTATAAAACCTGCTGTTCTTTCTGTGTTTAAATAGGAGATACGTCCATCAATCTTGCCTGGAATATTTGCCTGAATTAATAATTCATCTGTAATATTAGTAACAGTAGTAATCCATTCTCCGTCCACTGAGCTTCTTGAACGAGCTATTCGCTCACTGTTATATTGATAATGGGTAGGAATATCAGCTAAAAGACAATATGAATAATCAAACCAATATGTTGTGCCACGTCTTCCGCTTCCAACCTCTTTAATATTGAGAATATTAAATTCAGATGACCTATTTGTATATTTCATAAGTACAGGTGATTTATTTGGAAATCTAAATCTATAAGCTGACCTTTTTTTACATATATTAGTAAGTGTATTTAAGAAATCCAAATCATTCCCATAATATAAAGAACGCATTATCTGAGCTTGATTCTTTATTGCAGTTATTGCATCACTTATGTTTGCTCGTTCTGTAGCCTTACATCTTTTATAGCATTCGTTGAGTGTCGAATCAAGCAACTGTACTAATCTACGCATATTACCATCTGTGGCATATATAATTTGCTCAAATAGTTGCATATTATTTTGTTCAACTAAAAAGACATCTTCTACATTAATACTTTCGCCTGCTACGTTTGATAAATATTTTTCAGCCAAAGATAGTGTCTTTGCAAGAAACTCGTTATATCCTTGTTTAGAATATATATCATCTTCGAGTGAAACAACATCTCCGTATCTTGTTTCTGTTAAAATATCCGCAAATGTATGAGGATAAATGGCTATTTTAGTTCTTACAAAATCAAGCGTCCTTAATTGATTCATTATGGTCTCAAAGAAAGATGTACCTGATACTTCTTCAAAGAAGCATTTGTCTATAGAACCAACTTCATCAAATAGGATTAGTAACTTAGCATTTACTGGTCTTAGAAGGGTTTCATATGCATTTATGAAATCTGTTACTTGAGGTGCCTCTTTTTTCTTTAATTCTATAAAATTCTTTTGTTCATAAGAACCACAAGCCTTCAAAAAACTGTTTCCAATTGTACCATTTGTGTTTAATTCAGTTGAAACTTGTTCAATATATTCTTCTGAAGTTAATTTGTTTAATTTTTCTATAATTACCTTTTGTGAGTTTCGATTGAACCATATATCAAAAGAATTATTTTTTATTCCAGTATGTAATTTTACAAGTTCCTCTGCAGATTGAAGTCTTTTGCAAGTAACAAGGATTTCTTGAATAAGTTTTATAAGTATTTTATTATAAATATCGACAGCATTTTTTATGTTTTGAAAATCACTTAGTTTAATATATATAGGAATAATAACAGGACATTGTTCAATTAGTTGTGGAACAAGAGTAGATAAGTAATATATATAATTTGCTCTTAAATACATTGTCTTTCCTGAACCCATTTTACCTTTTATTATCTCGTTGCCATAATCAAAAGGTCCAGAAACTCCTATAGTTGGATCCACAAAAATTTCTAAAATATTTTGATCAGTAAATTCATCTGCATTTCGAATTTGAAAAGGTCTTTCAAAGAATATTTCTGACAAGTCTTTGTTCATAGACTACACTCCTTTTAAGCTATATTATACTTCAACAAAAAAAGACGTAATTCCTCTTATTTTTTTATTATATTATATCATGATTTCTTGCTTTGTAAACAAAAATTATCCCACCGAAAATGAAAATATTTTTTGTGGGATAGCAATTCATTACAATCAAACCATAGTGTTTTGTATAATGTTTCAGTAATAAAAAACTGCGATGATTATTAAGTGTTATATGTGTTAATAAAGAGATATTCTATTGTATTTATTGCAAAAAAATAAACCAGAGAACAGAATCGTTCTCTGGCTAAAAATGCTTACAACTTTATTGTAATGGAAAAGCCACCAACAAAATAAAATGGGTTTGTGTAAGACTTGTTTGGCAGGGGCAGAAGGACTTGAACCCTCGGCACGCGGTTTTGGAGCGACTGTTGAAAGCTCAAAACTGCATAGACAAACCACTATTTAAGCCAAATTCATAGCATCAAAATTAAATTTTTGTGGTTTTGATGCTTTTTTGATGCTATTAGAAAATTCTTGCCAATTTAACTTCCTCGTTACTATATATCATAGCATAACAAAGATTCATTGTAAAGGAATCAAGAACTCAAAATTTGCACAGCAATAAACAAAGAATAGAGATTTTTATTTTCCTCAATATACTCATGTGGTGCAAGCCTATAATCCTGCGTATATGAGGATTTTTCTTCCGCTGTATTCTCCGGGCCCATTCGAATTCTCAATAGATTTAGTAGAAATCGCTTTGAGCTAAATTTTCTCCAGATGCTTGAATTCGGTATACTTTTCTAAACAAAAGGTTTGAAAGTCAGGACGGTAATTCCTGTACGCTCAACATGGACAGTAAATTGGTGGTTAAAATATGCAATACGCTTGGCAGTAGAAATTGTAAGCCGAACTTCAATGTTTTATATTATGAGGTGGAACCTAAAGGAGGCTGAGGCCAAAAAATTGAATTCCTGTTTGTGAAACTACGTGAGCGGTGATATATAGTGACGCTAGAAGCTGCAACTCCTGCTAAATTTAGAATATTTAACGGATTACAGCATAAGATCTATGACACCGATTATATCAGGTATTAGCTTCATTATTCAGACAAGAAGTACATTTATGAGGTTGTTAACAAGGAGAAGATTATTCAACTTTTCGATTCTTTGAATTTCACAAGTGATTCAAATGAATAATTTTTCCAAATAACAGGACATCCGCCATAGCATGATTCAAGGTGTTTACAAGATGTACAGACACTTGATGGCAACTGCCTTAATGATTCTGTTGTACATTTATATGGGATACGTTCTGTAAGTTTTTCAAATTCTTCATAAGATGAAAAATCTACTCCGAACTGACCCAACGAGTTTTCAATATACATATTACAAGGTAATAAATTCATTTTTGTGTCAAATGTAATAGCATTTCCTTTATGTATTTGACAAGGAGCAGCCAATCTTCCTTTCAACAATGATAACTGTTTCTCTGTATAAACACACATAGGGAAACTATATTCAATCCACCAATCTTTTGTTATTGAATTTAATTTATTGATTTGTGAAATAAACGCTTCAATTAAAGTAAATGGGTTGTGCTTTTCTAAATACATTAAGTCTCTTCCTTCTGATTTTTCGTTATCGATAACGAATGTAAAGGAAAATTGTTTTGCTCCATTGTTATAGGCGCTTTTAACAGTCTGGCAAAAAGTATTAATATTGTCCAACGTTTAATACCATCGAACAAGTGAAATCTACAGACAATAAAGATAAATTATGGATAGCATTCATCTGCTGAAAAAAACAATCATGTCCGGCCGTTTCATAGCATTGCCGTTTATCTTTGCCTTTTAGTGAAATATCAATATACTCCAATCCATTATTCACCAATTTTTTACAATAACCATAATCTTCTAACAATATTCCGTTTGTTGCTATTGTAGGTATTATTTTATGGCTTTTGCTTTTTATATATTTTAGAATATCTAAAAGTTTAGGATATAGTACTGGTTCTCCACCGGTAAAAACAATATATTTCACCTTTGCTTCGCTGCAAAAATCAACTATTTTTTTGAGATTTTCATATTCAATTATATCATTATCGATATAACCGGTTTTTTTGGCGTAACAAAAACTGCATCTCAAGTTACAGCTGCGCGTTAGTGTAATAGTACACTGATCGATTTTTACCGTATTCAACATAATTAGAAACCACCTTTCTGTGAAAGTCGGTAATGGGTAATAAAACACTTCACTACCTTATGTAAAAGATTATAAAGAATAATATTGTCAATATCAGGCTAATTGCTAATTATAAAATATCAAGATTATATAGTGAGGATTCTTTGCATTTGAAAACATGTTCGGGCAATCCTTGTGCAACTATTTTTCCTCCTGCATTTCCGCCTGCTATGCCAAAATCTATTATATAATCCGAAATTCTAGAAATAAATTCAATATTATGTTCAACGATGATAATAGTTTCCTTGTTTGCTTGCAAAGAAAATAATATATTTTCAAATCTATTAATATCCACATCGTTAAGACCTGATGTTGGTTCATCAAGAATATACAAATTATGTCCTCCAGAAGAAACACCTAATGCTTTTGCCAGTTTTATACGTTGAGCTTCTCCGCCAGATAGATTCATTGACATTTGACCAAGCTTTAAATATCCCAGACCCAATTCAATCATGCTGTTTAATACTGAATATACCTTCTTTGATTCTATAAAAGTATTTATGATATCAGAAATGGGAATCTCTAATACTTCTTGTATTGTTTTACCATTGTATGTAACTGATAAAATTTTCTCATTAAACCTTTTACCGTTGCATTCCGGACAGGTTATGTAAGAGCTTGGCAAATAATTCAATTCAATTTTTTGAAGTCCTGTTCCCTGACAACACTCGCAACGTCCGCCTTTTACATTCATGCTAAATAATGAAGCGCTTATTCTCAATTTTTTCGCTGTATCCGTTTTCGAAAACAATGTACGAATTTCGTCATAAATTTCTAAATATGAAACAATAGTAGACCTCGGTGTTTTTCCAATTGGTGCTTGATTAACCTCTATTACTTTTTTCACTAAGCTTTTTCCACTAAAAGATTCGCAGTAAATATTAGTTTTTCTTTGAAAGCATTTCGAAATAACTGATGCAAGCGTAGATTTACCGGATCCTGAAACTCCGGTTATACATGTTATTCCACCTATAGGCAAACGAACGTTTTGATTTTTTATATTTCTAAAGTTAATATTGTTTATTTCAAAATATTGGTCCAGCTCTCTAACATCTTTAAAAGATAAATTATACTTGTAATCAGCAGTCCCGTTTTTAGTACCTGTAATATAACCACCTGCGGGACCTCCGACTGGACCTAACTCAATAATATTATCAGCAGAGGCAATATATTGTTTATTGTGCTCAATTGCGATAACAGTATTTCCCTTATCAATCAAATCTCTTGTTGACTGAATAATACTTGTAATATCCCTATAATGCAGGCCTTTGCAGGGCTCATCTAATATATAAATTAAACCTTTCAGAGAACATGTAAGTTGTGTTGCTATACGTATGCGCTGTCTTTCACCTCCTGATAGTGAAGGAATTGATCTGTTTAAGCATAAATATCCAACATTTAGCTGAACTAATGAACTGATTTTACAAAGTATACTATTAATTAATTGGGACACTAATTCTTTTTTGGATTGTAAAACATTATCATAATCAAATTCTTGCAGCCAAGAATTCAATACTACAAGTTCCATATTTTCTACATCATAATAATTTAACCCATTTATTCTATAATTTAAGACTTCTCCTTTTAATTTAGCGCCTCCACAAATATGACACGGTACATCTTCCAGGTATTTTGAATAAGCAACATGAGATGACGAATTATCTGATTGCGTTATCTTTTCCGTAATAGCAGAAATTGCTCCTTGCAGAAAAATATAATGTTGTTTTCTGCGCTTTCCTTCTTTATATGAGATTTTATACTTAATCTTATCATTTGAATATAGTAATTGATATAATTCCTTTTCACTTAACTCGGAAAATTTTTTATTAATATTAATGCCGTAATAAGCGCAAAGTGCTTCCAAGTATTTTTGTTCTTTGCTTTCAGGAGAGCCTTTAAAAAATAAAATTGCTCCATCTTTTAATGACTTTTCTTTATCAGGAATCAAAAGTGATTCCGAAACTACCGTTTCTATACCAAGTCCTAAACAATGTGTACAGAAAGACTTAGGATTATTAGAGGAGAAAACACTTTCAGAAAGATCACTTTTTTTATCGTTGTTAAGTATTGCAAATAAAGATCGCAAATAATATGAGATTTCTGTTGTAGTTCCAATTGTAGAACGTGGGTTAACATTATAGTAATTTTGAGAAATATTAAGTGCCGGGCGAAGATTCTCAACAGATCTCACCTTAGGCTTATTCATTAATTTTTGTCCATATATATTCCCGGTCATTCCCTCAAGAAATCCTCTTTGGCTTTCAGCATAAATCGTATCAAAAACTAAAGAAGACTTTCCGCATCCGGAGCAACCCGTCACACATGTACAGGAATTTAATGGTATTTCCAAATCGATATGTTTCAAATTATTTTCATATGCATCGTTAACAATAATCTTTTCCATATACTCCATCACTCCTCATAAGGATTCAGACAACTGTTATTTCTTACATTTCTGTGTTATATAATTTATCTAATTATAAGATTACTTTAAATTGAGATATGAATCGATTTTATCGTGAATCAAAGACGCTACTTTGCAGTGAAAATCATTTACTCTAAAAGCATCGCCGTCACTATTTTCGTTGGCGTTGCTCATCATACAAACGGTACAATACCCTCTGTCTTTACATACAACGCATTTAGGAAAACGTTCTCGTTTAATTTGTCTCAATCTTTGTATTTTCTTTGATGTCTCCCAAATCTCTTTTATCGTTTGTTTGTTCAAATTTCCGATTTTATTCATTTGCCAACCGACGCAGGGAAAAACATCTCCTTCTGCCGATATACAAAAATAGTAACGACAGATAGAGCAAATTGGGTCGTTTTCTGTTAATATATTTTTTTCTTTTGCAATCTCACATAACGCATTTACATATTCTTCAGAAATTTGTTTATCAACAGCTTCGCCTACCTCCTCTAATGATAGCCTGTTTATTAAATTATAATTAGAATTATCATATGTGGCGAATATCACATAATCAACCAAGACGGCTATATTGTTTTTATTTCCCCATTTAACGACATCTATAAATGAATCCTTATTTTGTTTCATGATAGGACAAGATATTTGCAGAGGAATGCCGGCAGAAAGTAATTTTAATACACCATTTTTGGTTTTATCAAAACTTCCTTTTACTTTAGTGATAGAATCATGTACCGACGGATCCATAGAATATAGTGATGTTTGAACAGAAAGGAACGGATTTTTCTTCATTTCAGAAACAATTTCATCTGTTAGCAATGTTAAATTTGTAAGCACATTGACTGATAAATCCAGTTCTCTGCACTTTGCTAAAAATCCTAAAAAATCCTTGTGTATTAATGGTTCCCCTCCTGATAAAGTAACATTTATAATATTCATAGCTCTGCCTTCTTCCAGAATTCTATAAAATAAACCGGAATCTATAACTTTACTTTTACATTCATGAGGAATGTAGCAGTGAACACATCTTTCATTACACTCACTTGCTATTTCTACATGTATACTTCTAAGGAAATCATTTTGACTAAAAATACTTTTTGAACAGTTTTCTGTCTCTACATAAACATTCGCAGGATCATCCTTTGATTTTTCTGATATTGTAACATAATCACAATGATTACATTTATCAAATGTTTCTCCAAAGCTTAAATATCCTTCATTAACTAACTGCCTAAAGAAATCAATTGTATCTTGCTTTAGCTCATCGTATTCTACACCCTCAAATATTTGAAGCAATTTTCTGACTATATCATCAATTTGCTGAGGAGTTTTACTTAAGACACCAAGCATTACTGCACCGCTTTGCGAAACATATTTTTCTCCGGGATAATGAGTGTTGTCATTTAACAACCGATAGCCAAACATAGAATTATCAGTTATGTATCCGTATTCACTATATTGCCTAAATAAAACATTTTCTCTTATTTTAAAATACATATAAATTATACACCTCGTATAATTAAGTGTACATACAATAAAATTTAATGTATATACACTCAGCTTTCCTAAAAATTCGTATATAAGCGGTAATATCCGGGATAATTCATTTTGAATTGTTGTCCCTAATATAACCTGAAAAGTTACTTGTATTATCTATTACGTTCAAAATATAAAACTATTTGCCAAATGTCATATAAAAAGGACGCAGTAAAAACACTGCGCCCTAAAATCCATAGCAACAAACACTTAATTATTAGGCTCTTTTGTCACAAGGTCTACCGCATGGACCACTGCCACAAACTGCAGTCCTAACTACATCAGGATTCAAGACAACAGGTTTAGTATACTTCATATTTCACACCTTCTCTCCTATAATATACTCAAATAATATTATATATATTATAACAAAAACGTGCACAAATGTCAACTGAAATTTAGAAAATAACACATCAATCAAAAAATATTTTGATGAATTATTGAAAGGAAATAGTTAAGATGTTATAATAAAATGAAAACACATCTTTTAAGATTTTGATCTGCAGGTATTTTATATGGACAAACTTACACCCGAGCAAAGGCATAAAAATATGGTCGCCGTAAAAAGCAGTGGTTCGAAAATTGAAGTAATGTTAATGAAAGAACTTTGGTCAAGGGGATTGCGTTACAGAAAAAATGTAAAGTCAGTTATTGGAAAGCCGGATATAGCTTTTATAGGTAGAAAAGTAGCCGTGTTCTGTGACAGTGAGTTTTGGCATGGATACAATTGGAATGAAAGAAAATCCGATTTTAAATCCAATCAAGAATTTTGGATTCCGAAAATAGAACGAAATATGCAACGAGATATTGAAGTAACAAAAAAGCTTGAGGCGGACGGTTGGACTGTTTTGAGATTTTGGGGTAATGACATTAAGAAACATTTACAGCAATGTGCTGATATAATTGAATCGGCGGTAAGAAAAGATGAATAAGCCTGCAGTTATCAGTCTGTTTTCGGGGATAGGCGGAATTGACTTGGCTTTTATGAATTCAGGGTTTGAAATTGTTTTTGCTAATGATGCAGACAAGTTTGCCTGCACTACATATAGGAATAACTTTAATACTCTTTCTATAGTAAATGATGATATAAAAAATATATCCGAAAACGATATTCCAAAAGGAGAAATTCTTGTCGCAGGGTTTCCTTGTCAACCTTTTTCCGTAATGGGTTATCAAAAAGGATTTCGGGACAGTCGAGGGAATCTCTTTTTTGAAATTTTGAGAATTGCGGAACATATTAAGCCTGAAGTTATATTTCTTGAAAATGTAAATAATCTTATATATCACGATTTTGGAAAAACATTTATCACTATACATAATTCCTTGGCAAATTTAGGATACTTTGTTAAATACAAAGTGCTTGATGCAAAAATACACGGAAATATTCCTCAAATAAGAAAAAGAACTTTTATTGCTGCTTTTAAAAAATATGCTACTATGCAAAAATTTTCTTTTCCTGACGAAATTCCGTTAACAAAAAGCATAGGTGATATAGTGAACAGAAATAAAAAACATACTGATGTTTACTATTATACGCAGGAGAGTAAATACTTTAATTTGTTGAATCAAAGGATACCTGATTGTACGGGTATATATCGCATAGATGACAGCGGTGTTGCAGTGTGCAAATACGACATATGCCCTACTCTTAAAGCAAATATGGGTACATATCATGACAGAGTACCGATAATAAGAGATAATTATGGTATCAGAAAATTGACACCGTATGAATGTCTTGCGTTTCAAGGATTCCCGGCTGATTATAAATTTAAAGGTATTCCGCTTAATGAAGCTTATAAAGAAACGGGTAATACGGTATGCGTTCCCGTTGTAGAACGAATAGCTAAAAAGATTTTTTGTGCTGTTAATTGAAGGAGAAATTACGATGAGCAGAAAGTACAAGACAATTGATTTGTGTGCAGGTATCGGCGGAATTAGACGCGGATATGAGCTTGCAGGATTTAAAAATGTATTATCTGCGGAAATCGACAAGAATGCATGCATGACATATGAACACCTTTACGGTGAAAATCCTTTGAATGATATTACTTCGGAAGAATTTAAAAAAATAGTAGAAAGCACAAAGTACGATGTGCTTTTAGCCGGTTTTCCTTGTCAAGCTTTTAGCAGAGCAGGTAAGAAAGAAGGTTTTAAAGACAAGACAAGGGGAACTTTGTTTTTTGATATTGCAGAGATGATAGACCGTTCAAGACCGAAAGCGTTCATGCTTGAGAATGTAGATAATCTTGTCAGACATAATAAAGGGCAAACATTCTCAACTATAATTGATGTTCTTGTGAATGATTTAAATTACAAAGTAATAGGAGTTTACAAAGATTCGAAAACTGAAAAACTTGTTTATGAACCGAAAACTTTTATAAGAAATTCCAAATACTTTGGTGTTCCGCAAAACAGACCTCGTGTTTACATAATGGGATTTGACAGAATGTATTACGGCAATTGTGTTGATAATTTGCCTGATGAACTTCCAAAAGGACGAACCGATAAAATTTATAAGGACTTAAATGAATTGCTGGAAATGAATGCAGATGATAAATACTTCTTATCATCCGGTTATGTAGACACGCTTGAAAGACATAAAGCAAGACACGAAAGTAAAGGTAACGGATTCGGATATAAGATTGTTAATTTACCCGAAATCCAAGATCCTGTTTCTAATGCGATACTTGCAACAGGCGGTTCAGGTAAGGAAAGAAATCTTGTTATTGACAATAAAGAAGGTGTATCCGGGAAAATTCTCAAAACAAAGCACACTCCTTTAAATGACAGAGGAATTCGTGTTATGACACCAAGAGAATGGGGAAAGTTGCAAGGGTTTATTAACTATGCATTTATAAATCCCGTAACCAGTGAAGATGAATTCAGCTTTCCAGATAAAATGGCTGACGGTCCAAAATACAAGCAATTTGGAAATGCCGTTACTATTCCTGCAGTAGAGGAAATGGCTAAGTTTATGAAAAAGTGTTTTAATAAACTTGAAAAGGAGAAAAATAATGACAGGTAATATTGGCGAATGGAGCGAATTATATACCCTTTTTAAGTTGTTGTCTGAAGGTAAATTGTATGCAGCAGACCAAAATACAAATAGAATCCCCGATATTTACTACGATGTTCTTAAAGCAATAAGGAATCAAAAAGATGGTAAGTGGGAGTATAAGCGCAACGGCAGCGTTAAGGTTATCAACGCAGTAACCGATGAAGTTGTTTGCGTAATTCCGATTGATGAGTTCACAAAACAATCTGATATTTTGTTAAATGCCATGAAAGGCAAGAAAAATAAAAAAGGTGCTTTTGATGTTCCAAAAGCAGGAGAGTTTGCCGAATCCATAAAATGTTCTGCATTGAAAGCAAAGTCACAGGATAAAGCTGATATTTATCTGATGGTACACGATATAATGTCGGGCAGAGATGACATATTCGGATTCAGTATTAAATCACAGCTTGGCAGTCCTGCGACATTGCTTAATGCATCCGGAGCAACCAATTTTATTTATAAACTTACAGGACATATGCTTACGGGAGAAGAAATTTCTAAATTTGAAGAGTTGAAACTATTTAAAGATAAATTTGATTATTTAAATTCTTTAGGGACAGATATTGAGTTCATAAAGATTGATAATGATATTCTTGATTTTAACCTTAAGATGGTATCCGGTGAGATGCCTGAAGTGTTTGCTGAGATGATAAAAATCTATTACAAGGACAAGATTATATTGGTAAGCGAACTAACAGACAAGGCAGCTGAAGCAGATATAGTTGATACTTTGGATAATAAAATATATCTTCGTCACAAGGTTAAAGAATTGCTTACAAATATTGCACTTGGCATGGTTCCAAAAACAATATGGACAGGGGATTATGAAGCAACAGGCGGATACATAATCGTAAAGGATGACGGAGATGTTGTGTGTTATCATATTTATAACCATAATGCTTTTAAAAACTATATGTTTGCAAATACTCGCTTTGATACTCCAAGCAAAACTAAACATGGTTTCGGCAGTATATATACCGAAAACGGTAAGCAATATTTGAAATTAAATATTCAAATCAGATTTACAAAATAAATTATAAGAGGGTAGGATATATGCTTTTTGAAAAAGGAATCGTAAAAAACAATAATACATTATCTTATAATATTTTCAACGAAGCTGTTTCTAATGATTTTTTGTCAATTCCCAATATGACATCATCAGAGTATGTTCGTTATTGTTGGAATAAGTATACAAATTACTGTTCGGAGCATCCCCAGGATAATTCAACTAACGGTAATATTTTTGAACTGATAGTAGAAAGTGAATTGTATCGTAAAAATTATTTGCCTATGTTTTTACAGGCAAAGGTTGCTTTTGTGCCAAATGTTAAATTTGATATTTTGTTATATTCATCAGATAATTATCCTATCGGCTTAAGTTTGAAAACAAGTTTACGAGAAAGATATAAGCAGGCGGATTTAGAAGCCATAGCTTTAAAGTATGTTCATAGGAGAGCTCTGAATTATCTTATTACATTGAATTCGGACGAAGCAGATAATGTAAAAGAAAAACTGTGTCGTGGAGAACTGCTTGGAATTAACAAAGTGATTGCTGCAGATACTGAAGAATTTGACGAGTTGATAAGCGAGTTTGGAAATATAAATTTTATAAATCCCGGGTCAATAGATATCATTACTGCCGGTAATATAGTAAGATAAGGAATTTTACTTTAGTGTGCTTATAATGATTGATAGATGGCACATCGTTCGGTTATAAATTACTTTCTAATTTAACTGGACTTTCACAAAACTTTATGGTATATGTTTGTGCTGCGAAAGGTGGCATAAATTATGGATATACTCGAAGATTTATATTACGGAAACTTATTTCCTCACGAAAAAGTCTCAAATCTTGATGATGAAACCAAAGAGCTACTCGGATTGCTCAACAGAAATGAGGAAAAGCTCACTGCAAATCTTTCCAATGAGCAGAAAGAAATCTTTGAAAAATACAAGGACTGTAATCGGGAAATTTCTGAAATCTGCGAGCGGCAATCCTTTATCACAGGCTTTAAGCTTGGTGCAAAGATTGTCATTGAATCAATGACCTGAAAAGAGCAACAGCAAACAGGAGATCACGAAAATGTGGTCTCCTGTTTTTGCAAGTTACATATTCAAAATTTGCATCACTATAAACAATGATAAGCTAAGAAACCGCTGAAAAGTTTGTGTATCAAGTTTATTGAATTCTCTGTTCTGTATTTTAATGTTTCCTGTTCCTATTAGGGAAGCAACTTTCCATCCAAGTGATAAAATCTTCCTCTGTCAGCTTTCCATCCATACACTCATTTCTCTTAGTCATAGCCTCATACTTCCACTTTTTGAAATCCTTTTCAAGAATGGTATGAGCCTTAACTCTGGCGGAATATCTTTTGTAATACTTGTTATAAATCTTAATGGCGGCGTTGTCCGCCGTTTTCTTTTTGTAGTTTTCAAGTGCCATAATATCCTGACAGTTCCGAGTTTCACCCTCGGCAATTCTGTCACAGTAGTTTGTGTTGTAGTTGCCCTTCATAATAAAATACTTACCACAGCGTTTGCATTTTCTGAAGCGAATATCCTGCTCAAGCATTTTTGTGAATTCAAGTTCAAGAACTTTCCTGATGTTTCTGAATTTATAACTTGTATTAGGGGAAATAGGAAAGCGACAGAACACTTCCATTTCGGCATCACTCAAATTATATTTCTCCTGAAATTCTTTATGCTGTTCAGTCGACGCATATTCATTCATAACTCTGCTGAGAAAATCCTCATGAGATAAATGAATCGGCAGGATTTTTCCATTTGGATTGCTTCTGCTGTAACTAAAATACTCCTCCCTCTGAATTGTCAAAGGCTGATTATGGATTATTTTGTAAAGATAATACCTTTCTGCCGGCTTAATTTTCTCCATTACCTCCGGATAAAAGTCCTCGTCAAAACAGAATTCTATTAATTCCCTATACTCATTTTGTAATGTAACTAGATAGTTGTAATACCACTTCAGACCTTCAACAGGTAAGTTTTCTTTCAAAAACACTGGAGGACAAATCGCTGAGTATAAAGACGCATTGGCTATATTCTCGATGAAAAGTTTGCTGTCTGTATATTTGAAAAACATTTCAACATTTTCCTGATTGCAGTTGTATATTTTTTCAGGTTTTTCATTGATTTCAAAGCGATTTTTCCCTTCGCTGTTTTTAATTAAGTTATCAAAAGCAGAAACAAATCCGTAGCTTTCTTTAAATGGTGTTTTAAAGTCTGCATAGATAAAATCAAGAATTCCCTCACCTATTTGCAGGTTAATAACTGTACCACTCAGCACATTATGAAGAGGCTCTTCTTTTTCTATTTCATATTCATCCATAAGATCTTGAAAATACTCGTCACTCTCATCCCAGTCAATATTATATTTTGCAGAGAAATGTTCTCGCAAGGCTTTGTTTTTCTCTAAGCCTTCAACTCTACTCTGTTCATAATCAGCTATATCTTCATCAGACAAAATGTCAGGATGAACATTTCTAAGTGAGCGTTCGAGTTCTTCAAATTCATCAATAGCGTCCTTCATAGACAGGTCTTCATTAACCCTATCAACTTTGATTGAAAACAATTTCGAGTCAGGATCGAATGATGCAAAGTTAATGAAGAAATCATAGTACACATAGCTGTTGCTTTGCCTTGCAATATTATATTTTTCGTAATCCGTATGTTTATATTCCGAGTAATCTTTCTTCATAATTTGCTCCCAAAACTAGAAAATGTAAATGCTTTGAATTTTCGATAATCAACATCGCTCCAACTAAGATTATACAATTCTATTGTCTGACTGTCAATTTTCTGTTACCCTAAAAGCAGAGGTGATGAAGATGAAAGAAAATTTCTATAAAAGCTATGACGAACTGCCGTTGATGTTATCGGTGCAGGAGATTGCAATAGTACTTGGAATATCAAAGACGAGTGCATATGAATTGGTGAGGAGAAAAGGTTTTCCTATTCTGAAAATAGGCTCACGACTTGTCGTGCCAAAGGAAAAATTCCGTGAGTGGGTTGAGCCTTCAATGGTAGAAGAAATGACAGAAATGCTTGATACAGCAAACGTAACTTCAAAAAGTGATTTTGTCTGTCAGGCTGTTCAGTTTTACATTGGTTATCTTCATCAGAAGAAATGTATTGATTATCTCTCGCCAATACTCGCTCAGACTATTAAAAGTGAGATTGATAGTGTTGAGAAAAATATTTCTGAGATGCTTTTTAAGGTGGCTGTTGAACAAGCAAAGCTAAGTAATGTTGTTGCAGCTACCAACGAGATTGATAATCATTCATTGTCGGCACTCAATAATCTCTGCGCAGAAGAAGTTGCAAGAAACAACGGTATCATAACCTTTGAAAATGCGTACAAATTCCAACGAAGTTAATAAATGCCTAAAATAATTTTTACAAGTCGGTACATAAAAAATCCTGCATTGTCAAACACAGGTGAGCTGATAAAATACATGGGCACTCGTGATGGTGTTGAAAAACTACCGAATGGTATTAATAACTCTCCTGCAACTAAAAAGCAAAATGATTTAATCTGCACTGCGCTTAAAACTGTTCCGGAAGCTTGGGACTATCCCGAGATGAAATCCTATCTTGAAAATAAGACAAAGGCTAATGCAACAGAATTCCTCAACGAATTTCTCGAACGAAACGCTGACAGGATAGATGGTGTTAAAAAACTTGTGAACTATTATTCTGAAAGACCGGGTGTTGAGAAGTTAGGGAAACATGGATTGTTTTCGCAAACTGATGACAAGATAAATCTTGATGAGGTAGCTGAAGAAGTTTCAAGTCACAACGGAATTGTGTGGACTCATGTCATAAGTCTTAAAAGAGAAGATGCCGAAAGACTTGGCTACAATAACGCAAATGCTTGGAAAAGTTTAATCAGAAGAAATGCTCTTGAGATTGCCAAAGCTCATAAAATAGAGCCAAGCGATTTGCAATGGTACGGAGCATTTCATAACACAACACATCATCCTCACATACATCTGCTTGTTTATTCTAAATCAGGACAAGGCTATCTTACTAACAATGGCATTGAGAGTATGCGTAGTTCATTCGGTAATGACATATTCAGAAATGAGCAATACAAGTTGTTTGAAATGCAGACAGAAATCCGTGACGAGCTGAAAAACGAAGCAAAAAATGTAATTGATGATTTACTCGACAACATTGATACAGATGTTTATGTTGACGATAAAATAGTGGAACTGTTCGGAAAACTTGATGAACAGCTCAAAAGTTACAACGGCAGGTTGATGTACGGCTATCTTCCAAAATCAATCAAGGAAACCGTTAATAGTATTGTAGCCGAACTTGCAAAGGATAAAAATCTTGCAAAGCTCTATTCAAAGTGGAATGAAATAAACAGAGAAAAGTTGTTGCTTTATTACGATAAGGAAAAGCCCAATATACCTCTTGAAGATAACAAGGAATTCAGAAGTATCAAGAACTATATTTTGAAGTCGGTCAATTTATTATCTATCGATACTCCGATAAACGAAATTGATAAATCAAGTGTTGAGCAATCTGTTTCAGGAATAGTCCTTACGCTCGCAAAATTGATTGCAAACAGTTGCAAGTGTAAACGAGCTAAATTATTCGGTCAGGTTGACAGCAAACTAAAATCTAAACTTGAAGAGAAAAAGGTTGCTCACGGACTTAAAACCGACAGAACAGTTAATCGGAATGAAATTGAAAATGATGAAGAGCAGGGATTTACAATGTCAATGTAAACCCTCTGTTGAGCCGTGTGTCGCCCGTGTTGCGATTTTATTGCATTTGGCAGGAAAGTAATCGAAAACAACAAATAAAAACGATGTGGGCGATTTTTGAGAAATTCAAATTTGGTCTGGATATTCAGATGAATTTATGGTATGTTGTTGTACTTGAAAAGGAGGCTTGATATTATGTCAACAAGGAAATTACTTACTAACGGTAATGCTTTCAAGAGGACAGATAATCGTTGGGGCGGTGTTGTATGGTATATGAATGAGCAAGGCGAACGAAAAAGAAAAAGCTTCTCAGGCACGACAAAAGCCGAAGTCAACAAGAAAATGACTGAATATATTGCGGCGTTCAAGGACTTAATAATTGAGTCGCAGGAAACAAAGAAAAGGCTGAAAGACAGTATGCAGAACTGGCTTGAGGTATTTAAGTTTCCGTCTGTGGAACGCACTACATATGACCGGTATGAATGTACTGCGAAAAATCAAATCTATCCGTATATCGGCGATAAGGTAGTCGGAGATATCAAGTCGGCGGACATTAAAAAATTGCTCAATAACAAAATGAACGAGGGTTATGCTTACACAACAGTTAAGAAGGTTCATAATGTGCTGAATGAGTATTTCCGCTATCTTACCCAACAGGAATATATTGACAGAAATCCAATGATAAGTGCTCCGATGATAAAAAAGAGCAACTTTATGGCGGCGCAGGACAAAGAAAATCTTCCGACGAGCGAAACCATAACGGTGTTCACGCCGGAAGAGATTAAAATATTTAAAGATGAAGCGTTCAGCACATTCTCAAACGGCAAGAGAAAATATCAGCAAGCCGCCGCATACATTCTTATGCTGAATACAGGCTTGAGGACAGGCGAGGTACTCGGACTCCTTAACAGCGACATTGACCTTGACAATCGTGTAATGCACCTTAACAGAGGTGTTAAGGAAATCTCAAAGCGTGACGGTGTTACAGCAGAAAAAGGACGAGAGGTCAAAGTCGGCAAGCTCAAAAGTGCCACGAGCAAACGAGATGTTCCGCTGAACGATACTGCAATCGAAATGATACTTGATTTAAGAAATGAATTCTACTTCGGAGAAGACTCACCACTGATACCCGATGGGAACGGCAACTTTACCAGACCTGTAAATTTCAGAAAACGCTATTACAGAATTCTCAAAGCCGCAGGCATAGAAACCAAAGGCTTACATTCACTCCGCCACACCTTTGCTACGAACCTCGTAAACGGCATAAAGCAACCTGACGGTTCAATAAAATCATTAACTCCAAGACAGGTTGCAGATCTGCTCGGACATACGACTTCCGAAATCACTGAGCTGTACTATGTAAAAAGAGATTTGACCAAGCTGAATGGGATTACGGATGGGTTTAATCTGTAACAGTAATATACCGCCTTAGTTAATTAAAAAACTTAGGCGGTAGTATGTTATCAATAATCATTAAATTTTAGAATTTTAGGATTGAGATGTAAAAACCGAAAATATTAAAAAATCATAATGCCCACGATTTATTTTTTACTGGTCTATTATGATATAACATAGATACGGTAGGATAGAACATATTCATTAACGCATCTCCGACAATGAGACTTTTTTCTTCTACATCTATTCCAATCGAGCCGTTTGTATGCCCCGGAAGTTCAATGATTGTTCCGGAAATGCCATAATTGTTTAGCGTATCCCCTTCCTTAAGGAAAATAGTAGGTTTGAATTTTGGAAGATTATCGATGTTAAAGCATTTCATAGATGCTGATAACACTATTTTTCCTAATAAAGTATGTGCATATAAGGATTGAACCATATTATTGGGAATAAGACCCAAATCAGCTTTATGCATTGCAATAGGTGCATTAAGATATTCAGACAAAAAGGCTGCATTCTGAACATGATCAAAGTGTCCATGCGTAAGGATAATCAGACTGATGTTATACGGTTTACAAAAGTTTAATATCTTTTCTCTATATTTTTTCTGATGCGTATCAACCAATATAGCTTTTTTACCATTGGAAACAATATAACAATTTCCATTACCACATTTAATTCTTTCAATCTTCGCCATAAGATCAAATCCAATCAGTTGAAAATCATTTCAAATTTTATAAGATACCTTTTGTAATACTAATAAAACTTATTATGCTGTAAACAAATCGAATCTTCTATCTGAATAAATATAATAAAATAAATAAGAAATTTTAAAAAACAATTGAAATGGTATTGTTGCCGTCTTTCCATATTAAACTATGGTTTTGAAATGTGAAATCTTGAAAATTAGTATTATATATTCCGTGTAGATTAAGTTCTTTATAAGAGATTTGTTCCTTATCATCTTCCCATATGACCTGAACATCCATTTGCATATATCCTATATTATAATTTATTGAAACAATCACATTGTTGTAAGTAAATACTTTATCGTTTACACTAACAATTACGTCTTTCTTACCATAGTAACGTTCTGTATCGTTGAGGGCTTCTTTTACCGCTCTAAAAGATTTATCGCTCATATAATCCTCCTATTTGATGCTATTTTGATGATGTAGCAGACGGAAACGTTGGAATCATTAACACCAGATAACAAATTTTGACAGATAATCAGGTAAAAATATCGGTCTGACAAACCACGTTCCGTACATATTTATATTCCAAAAAACGGCTTAAACGCAGTGTTTAAGCCGTTTTTTGATGGCAGGGGCAGAAGGACTTGAACCCTCGGCACGCGGTTTTGGAGACCGCTGCTCTACCAACTGAGCTATACCCCTATATTAATTTTAACCGATGAAATTATGAAGGTCGGTTCTGCAAACTTACTTATAAATTTCAACGCAAGATAGATTATATCACCGTTCAGTCGATTTGTCAACACATTTTTGTGAAATTTGACATTTTGAGCCGAGCGGTGATTTATTCTGCAAAATATTCTGTTTGACTATTCGCCGAAATTTTTCCCTGTAATAAGGTAGTCAATTGAAACATTGAAATAATCGGACAGTTTTACGAGCATTTCGAGGTTTGGGCAACGCAAACCGTTTTCGTAATAAGAGATAGCCTCACGGCTTATGCTCAAATCCATAGCGACTTTAAGCTGGCTGTATCCCTTTTTCTTTCTTATGGTATGAAGTCCGACCATTTTCATCAAAATATCAATCCCTGTTTGCGTTTGGTTATTGACACTATTGTAACAATCTGTTACAATATTTATGTAACAAATTGTTACATAATTTATTAAATTGGGAGTGGTTTTTTATGAAAAAAGGATTAACAGCGTTATTTTTGTCTTTGACTATGGCATTGACATTTATGTTATGTGCTTGCGGTTCTCCGAGAGCCTCAGATGTCAAAGATTTTCTTTATGAGGCAAAGGATGGAGAAATAACGATTACAGGTTATACAGGAAAAGACCTTGAAGTGGTTATTCCTGATACAATTGACAACCGACCTGTAAAATATATAGGTAATAATGCATTTGAAGGGTATGATATGACATCTGTATATGTTCCTGAAGGTGTGGAGATGATTCATAAATACGCTTTTGAAGATTGCAATATGCTTGAGAATATTTTTTTGCCAACTACTTTAAAATGTTTTTACTATGAAAATAACAGTGGTGAGAAAAGAGCGTCGTCAAGCGAAGATGCTCTTTGTACTACTAAATGGTATAAAGAGCAACCTGACGGCTGTTTGTACTGCGGGACTGTGTTAATGGGGTATAAAGGAGATAGCGACAATTTGGTTGGTACTCTTGAAGTTAAAGACGGAACGGTGAGCATCTTTGCGTGTGCTTTTGGTAGTTCTATGAACAAAACATATTATGTAGATAAAGTTATTTTACCTAATAGCGTAAAGTATATCTATGATCTTGCTTTCAGTGGCTTTAATAAAGTTGAAAGTATGGATGTTCCTGACGGTGTGATAGTCGGAACAAATATATTAGGTGTAGATACATCTACAAAAATTAAAGGCGATGCTTATCAAATTATAGATGGGATTAAATTTAAGTATGGTGAAGGAGGTATAACTCGTGTTGAATAAAATATTATCAGCTTTAGTTTTAGTTTGTATCGTATGTTTGACAGGTTGCAGCAATGGCAGTCTGCAGAATAATACATCAAAAACGAGTGGCAGAGAATCTAATTTGAATACTTCGTCTGCAAATAATAACGGTAATACAGAAACCAAGAGTTCTCACAAAACATACGATCCAATTAATACGACTAATGCAGGCTTTAATTTTAGTGAAGATCTTGCATGGGTTAAATATAATGACGGTCAGGATTATTACGGTTGCATTGATAATAGCGGAAAAATGCTTTTTAGGTGTTCTGCTGAAAATTTTTCAAACGCTACGATATTTGAAAACGGATACAGCGGTTTGGAAAAAACAGATGTAAATTTAGAGGCTAAAACAAGTAATACAACCTGTACGATTATTGACAAAAACGGAAAAGTGTATGGAACTTATTCCAATGTTACTGCATACGGATATGGATATACCGTTGTTGAAACCTATACATCCGGTTATAAAGAAGCGTACTACCAATATGATATATACAGTCCAAGCGGCGAAATTGTATATACATATAATACGGAAACAAACGAAAAAGCAAGTGTAGGATATCACGGAGAGGGTGTATTTTGTATTCGTGATAACAATGAAAAAGTTGTGTATTTTGCAAAGAAAGAAAAAGAATGGAAATGTAATGGTGCTGATCTTGACGATTTGTACTTTAATGACGGTATTGCGGTTATCGAAACAGGCGAAAAGACTATGGCTATTATCAAATCTGACGGCGAAATAACTGAATTTGAAAAAAGTAAGATAACTGCGAAAGGTGACAGAAAAAATAGTAGGGTATATGATAATTGCTTGGTTTATGCGGACTTAGACGGTGCTAAGTCGGTAGAAACATATGACCTGCAAAAAGAAACAGTTTTTCAAATGGAAAGTGAATATGCAGAAAACTTGAAAGTTGTAGATACTTCTCCCGGTTATATGATGCACCCTGCACCTTCGTATAATAAAGATGGAATTTTATTCAGCTTTAAGGGCGCTGACGGATTAAATTATTGCGGATTATTTGACTATGAATTAAATTGTAAACTTGAACCAACTAAGGCTACCGATTACATAGCCAATCAAAACGGAACATTTGTCATATATAATGGTTCCAATACCTTATATGATAAAAACGGTAATAAGTTATATTCATTTTCTGAAAAAGGGTACAACATAGTAGTTAATAGTTCGGATAAGTATGTGTTGGTTATCGGAAACAAAGGACAGGCAACTCTTGATAAAGACACTCTTAAAATAAGTGGAGATGCAACAAAATATAATTTTGCTGTGCTTGATGAAAAGGGAGAAGTTGTTTTTGACAGCATAGATACCTCATCGGTAAAAACAATTGATATTTACAACACAGCACAGTAACAAAAACAAAAGCGAAAGTCGAATACACGGCTTTCGCTTTTTGTGATGCTTATTTAATTGAATTACATTAAAATCAGACAAATCAAGCTAATTAAACTTACTCGGTTTCTCTGATTTCCTGCGGATTTTCGGGGAAGCCTTCGATTTGGAAACGGAGTCCGCAGGTGGGGCATTCAAGGTACGGCTTGCCGTTGTTGAGGTTGTCCTGAATAATCATCATTTCGCTTTCGCAGAATGGGCAGAGTTTATTATTTTCGCTGTTCATATTTTTACCTCCGAGTGGATTGTTTTCGATATAACTTAATTATACCTTTAAGCGGTAAAATGTCAACCGAGATATTAAAAATGTATAGGTAAGAGGGTTGGATTTTAACGGCTTTTGTGCAAATTCCGCTTTACAAATTGACGAAAAAAGACTAAACTATATCTATACTTCTGCGTTACAGAATATACAATCTCATTCAAGGTGATTATTATGAAAAAAGAAAATATGGCTATGCTGTGTGACTTCTACGAATTTACAATGTCAAACGGCTATTTTAAAAACGGTTTTTATAAAAAGAATGTCTATTTTGATGTGTTCTTCCGCAAAGTTCCCGACAACGGCGGTTTTGCGATTATGGCAGGTCTTGAACAGGCTATTGAGTACATCAGGGAACTTCATTTTGAAGACGAGGATATCGAATATCTCAAGAGCAAGGGCATTTTTGACGAGCAGTTTCTTGAGTATTTGAGAAACTTCAAATTCAGCGGTGATGTTTATGCAATCCCCGAGGGAACTCCGATTTTCCCGAACGAGCCTGTTATGACAATCAAAGCGCCTGCAATTGAAGCTCAGCTTGTTGAAACATTCCTTCTCCTCACAATCAATCATCAGACTCTCATTGCGACAAAGGCTAACAGAATTGTCCGTGCCGCTCAGGGCAGAGCCGTACTTGAATTCGGTTCTCGCCGTGCTCAGGGTGCAAATGCCGCAGTTGACGGTGCAAGAGCCGCATATATCGGCGGCTGCAAGGGTACAGCCTGCACACTTACAGACGAGCTTTACGGTGTTCCCGCCGGCGGTACAATGGCACATTCATGGGTTCAGATGTTCAACAGCGAGTATGACGCTTTTAAAACCTACTGCGAGATGTATCCCGATAATCCTACTCTCCTTGTTGATACATACAACACATTAAAGAGCGGTGTCCCGAATGCCATTAAGGTGTTCAAGGAGGTTCTTCTTCCGCAGGGCAAGACCAAGTGTGCAATCCGCCTTGATTCGGGTGATATTTCCTATCTTTCAAAGAAAGCAAGAAAAATGCTTGATGACGCAGGTCTTACTGAATGTACAATTACTGCGTCAAACGCTCTTGATGAGTACCTTATTCGTGACCTTATGATGCAGGGCGCTCAGGTTGACACATTCGGTGTCGGTGAAAGACTCATCACTTCATCAAGTTCACCTGTATTCGGCGGTGTTTATAAGCTTGTTGCCGTTGAAAATGACGGCGGTGAAATTGTGCCGAAAATCAAGGTCAGCGAAAATACAACCAAGATTACAAATCCGCACTTCAAAAAGGTTTATCGCTACTTTGACAAGGACAGCGGCAAGGCTATTGCCGATGAGCTTTGCATTTATGATGAGGTTGTTGACGATTCAAAGCCGAGAACAATTTTCGATCCGAATGCAGTTTGGAAAACAAAAATGCTTGATAACTATACTGCAAAGGAGCTTCTTGTGCCAATCTTCAAGAACGGCAAGTGCGTGTATGAGTCACCGTCAATTGAGGAAATCGCAACCTATTGCCGTGAGCAGATTGACCTTCTCTGGGACGAGGTTAAGCGTTTTGAAAATCCGCATAACTATTATGTTGACCTCTCAAAGAAGCTTTATGATATCAAGGCTCTTTTGCTCAACATCTATGAAAAGTGATTTTGATTGTTTGATTTAAAGATTAAAATTTGAAAAGTAAAATTTACAGTCGGGTAGTTTTCTATCCGGCTGTTTTTATATTAGTTAAATGTAATTATGCAAAGGGTAGATTATGTTTTTTTAAATATTAAATTATCTATACGAACATAAAAAAGTCCAAGCGATTGCAATGATACGCTCGGGCATAAAATGTTTTTATATATCAAACTATCTATACGAACATAAAAAAGTCCAAGCGATTGCAATGATACGCTCGGGCATTTTATGTTTTTTTAAATATTAAACTATCTACACGAACATAAAAAAGTCCAAGCGATTGCAAAGTCACGCTCGGGCATAAAATGTTTTTATATATCAAACTATCTATACGAACATAAAAGAGCCCAAGCGTTTGCAAAGTCACGCTCGGGCATTTTATGTTTTTTTAAATATTAAACTATCTACACGAACATAAAAAAGTCCAAGCGATTGCAAAGTCACGCTCGGGCATAAAATGTTTTTATATATCAAACTATCTACACGAACATAAAAAAGCCCAAGCGTTTGCAAAGTCACGCTGGGGCATAAAATGTTTTTATATATCAAACTGTCTACACGAACTTAAAATTAAAACTCAACACCGATTCTGCCGGTGATACCTCGGTCGTAGGGGTGCTTGATTTTCTTGAACTCGGTTACATAATCGCAGAGGTCAATCATCTTTTGCGACGGGTTGTGACCTGTCATAACAATTTCCATACTTGATGGAGCGTTGGTGATGAACTCAACAACTTCGGATTCGGTCAGCATTTCAGCATTGATTGCGTCAATGATTTCGTCAAATACGACCATATCATACTTTTCTGTTAATGCAAGTGTGACGCTGCGGTCAAAAATACCCTTGAAAATTTTTGCCGCCTGAGCCTTCTCTTTTTCGTTCATCTGAAATGTGAACTTGAGGTCGGCGGGGCAGAAGGTGAGAGTCACATTCTCGGTGTGGCTGAGAACATGGCGTTCACCCGAAAATTCCGTCTTTAAAAATTGCACAAACAGCACCTTGAGGTTACTGCCTGCCGCCCTGACGGCAATTCCTACAGCGGCTGTGGTTTTGCCCTTACCGTCGCCAAAATACAAATGCTTCATTGTCTGTCATTCCTTTTCATAAAACTGCACAATTGACAAAATGGAATCCCTTATATACAATAGTATAGAAAAAACATTTTCGTCTGCATAATTATAACATAAAATCGGCAAACGGGAGTATGTACAAATTAAACAAAATTAATTAAAAATATTTTAAAAACTTCTATACCGCTTATTTTGCCGAAAAGGTTGAAATAATGCGGTATTTCGTTTATAATAATGCTTGTGTGACTGCACAAGATATGCGATGAAGCGGGAGGTTGCGGCATTAAGCCGGTTTTTCCGTGGAGTATGTCCGATTTTAAACCGGGCGATTAAATTGAAACACAGAGCGATTGAGTGGCAATGGGGTTGCTTTGCCATAACTGCGCTCAAACGCTTTCAGAACTTCCCGGTTAACTGAATAGTTAAACGGGTTTTTTAATGCGGGGTGAGGAAACACCCGGCAGAGTTTCAAAAAAGTTTTGAAAAGCAACGCCCGCCAACTAACATTTTTAAGGAGGCGACGATAATGGCAGTCAAGGAAAAGATTAGAATAAGATTAAAGGGTTATGATCATCAGCTCGTTGATCAGTCTGCAGAGAGAATCGTGGCAACAGCTAAGCGCACAGGCGCAAGAGTTTCAGGTCCCGTTCCGCTCCCGACTGAGAAGCAGGTTGTAACAATTCTCCGTGCTGTTCATAAGTATAAGGACAGCCGTGAGCAGTTTGAAATCAGAACTCACAAGCGTCTTATCGACATCTTAAGACCGTCAAACAAGACAGTCGAGGCTCTTATGAGCTTAGAGCTCCCTGCCGGCGTTGATATCGAGATTAAGTTATAATCGGATACCAACCTACAAGCAGACAGGGTCATGTTGGGAAACCAACCAATAACCTATAAGGAGGATACAATTTATGCAGAAAGCAATCATCGGTAAGAAAATCGGTATGACACAGATTTTCGATGAAAAGGGAATCATGATTCCCGTAACTGTTGTTGAGGCAGGCCCTTGCGTGGTAACAGCCAAGAAAACAGTTGAAAACGACGGCTACGCTTCGGTACAGCTCGGCTACGGCGATGTTAAACCTCACAAGGTAAACAAGCCAATGAAGGGCTTCTTTGATAAGGCCGGTGTAGCACCAAAGAAAACTCTTAAAGAGTTCCGCTTTACAGACACAGACGCTTACAGCATCGGTGATCTCGTTAAAGCAGACGTATTCACCCCCGGCGACAAGATTGACGTAACAGGCAAGAGCAAAGGTAAGGGTACAGCAGGTGTTATTAAGAGATGGAACTTCCACCGTCTTAAGGAATCACACGGTACAGGTCCTTGCGTACGCCACGGCGGTTCAATCGGTGCCTGCTCATCACCTTCAAGAGTTTGGAAGGGTAAGAGAATGGCAGGTCACCTCGGCGCAGAACAGGTAACGGTTCAGAACCTCACAGTTGTTAAGGTTGACGCAGAAAACAACCTCATCGCTGTTAAGGGTGCTATTCCGGGTCCTAACAAGGGAATCGTTGTAATCAAAGATTCCGTAAAGGCTTAAGGAAGGGGGATTATAAATGCCAAATTTAGCAGTAGTAGATATGGAAGGCAAGAATGTCGGCACAATCGAGCTTGCTGAGTCCGTATTCGGTATCGAACCAAATGCAGCTGTTATGCATCAGATGGTAGTTAACTACCTTGCAGCACAGCGTCAGGGCACACAGTCCGCTCTTACAAGATCAGAGGTTTCAGGCGGCGGTAAAAAGCCGTGGAGACAGAAGGGTACAGGCCGTGCAAGACAGGGTTCAACAAGAGCTCCGCAGTGGACACACGGCGGCGTTGTATTCGCTCCGAAGCCAAGAGATTACAGATTTTCCGTAAACAAGAAGGTTAGAAGACTTGCTATGAAGTCAGCTTTCTCTTCAAAGGTTATGGAGAACGAACTCATCGTTGTTGATTCAATCAGCATGGACGAGTACAAGACAAAGAAGATTGTTGCAATGCTCAGCGCAATCGGAGCTGAAAAGAAGGCTCTCATTGTTCTTCCTGAGGTTGACAGCAAGGTTATTAAATCAGCTAACAACATCCCCGGTGTTAAGACAGCTCAGGTAAACACTCTTAATGTTTATGACATTTTGAATGCTGACAAGCTTATCATCGTTAAGGATGCAGTAAGCAAGATTGAGGAGGTATATGCATGATAGCTCATGATATTGTAATCCGCCCTGTTATTACTGAAAAAAGTATGCTCGGCGCAGTTAACAAAATTTATACCTTTGAAGTTGCTAAGTCAGCAAACAAGATTGAAATTGCAAAAGCTTGTGAAGAAATCTTCAAGGTTAAGGTTGCTAAGGTAAACACAGTAAGCGTAAGAGGTAAGTTCCGCCGTCAGGGCAGAAACAACGGCGGCTACTCAAAAAGCTGGAAGAAAGCAATCGTAAAACTTACAGAAGACAGCAAGCCTATCGAATTTTTTGAAGGCATGATGTAATACTGACTCAGGTTCAGTATTGAGTCTGAAAACAATAATTCAGGCAGAATGTATGGGAAATGCCATATTCCCGCAAAGCCATCATGAGGAGAGTGAAACCAAATGGCCATTAAAGTATATAAGCCGACCATTAACTCAAGAAGAAATATGTCGGTTACAGATTATTCGGGTCTTTCAAAGGTTGAGCCGGAAAAAAGCTTGCTTGCTCCTTTAAATAAAAAGGCAGGTCGTAACAGCTACGGCAGAATCACCGTTCGTCACAGAGGCGGCGGCAACCGCAAAAAGTACCGTATTATTGACTTCAAGCGTCAGAAATTTGATGTTGAAGGTACAGTTAAAACATTAGAGTACGATCCAAACCGTTCTGCATTCATCGCTCTTGTAGAGTACACAGACGGCGAGAAGGCTTACATTATTGCTCCGGAAGGACTTAAGGTAGGCGACAAGGTAACAGCAGGTGCAAACGCTGATATTAAGCCCGGTAACGCACTTCCGCTTACAGCAATCCCTGTTGGTACATTTATCCACAATGTAGAGCTTTATCCCGGCAGAGGCGCTCAGCTCGCTCGTTCAGCCGGCAACATGGCTCAGCTCATGGCTAAGGAAAACGGTCTTGCACTTTTAAGACTTCCTTCAGGCGAGCTCAGAAACGTTCCTGAAAACTGCATGGCTACAATCGGTCAGGTAGGTAACACCGATCACGAAAATGTTAAGATCGGTAAAGCAGGTCGTAAGAGAAACATGGGTTGGCGTCCTACTGTTCGTGGTTCTGTAATGAACCCTAACGACCATCCGCACGGCGGTGGTGAGGGTAAGTCACCTGTTGGTCGTCCGGGCCCTGTAACCCCATGGGGTAAGCCCGCACTCGGCTACAAGACTCGTAAGAACAACAAGAGCAGCGACAAGCTTATCGTAAGAAGAAGAAACGGTAAGTAAGGCGGAAAGGAGCTAAAACATGAGTAGAAGTACTAAAAAGGGCCCTTATGTTCAGCCTGTACTGCTCAAAAGGGTTATCGAAATGAACGAAGCAGGCGAAAAGAGAATTCTCAAGACTTGGTCAAGAAGTTCAACAATTTTCCCTGAGTTCGTTGGTCACACATTTGCCGTTCATGACGGCAGAAAACATGTTCCTGTATATGTAACCGAAGATATGGTTGGTCACAAGCTCGGTGAGTTTGCTCCGACAAGAACATTCAAGGGTCACGCAGGATCAAAAACAAGCAAATAAGCGGAAGGAGAGTATTGCAGATGGAAGCAAAGGCAAATGCAAAATTTGTTCGTATTTCACCCCGCAAGGTTAATGTTGTTCTTGACCTCGTAAGAGGCAAAGATGTTAAGTATGCGGAAGCTGTTCTTAAGCACACTCCCAAGGCCGCTTGCGAGCCGCTTTTAAAGCTGCTCAATTCAGCTATGGCAAATGCTGAGAACAACCATGACATGGATGTATCCAAGCTTTACATTGCTCAGTGCAATGCAACAGCAGGCCCCATCCTTAAAAGAATTCGTCCGAGAGCACAGGGCAGAGCGTTCAGAATCAACAAGAGAACTTCTCACATTTCCCTCGTACTCAAGGAAAGAGAAGACGACTAAGGGGAGGTTAGATTATGGGTCAGAAAGTTAATCCGCACGGTCTCCGTGTCGGCGTTATTAAAGATTGGGATTCCCGTTGGTTTGCAAATAAAAAGGACTTCGGTGCTACACTCGTTGAGGACTATAACCTCCGTAAGACTCTGAAGGCTCAGCTTTACAACTTCGGTATCTCAAAAATTGAAATTGAGCGTGACGGCAAAAAGGTTAAAATCAGCATCCACTGCGCTAAGCCCGGTCTTGTAATCGGTAAGGGCGGTTCTGAGATTGAAAAGCTCAGAGCACAGTGCGAAAAGATGCTCTCAAAGCCCGTTGCAATCAATATTGTAGAAGTTAAGGCTCCTGAACTTGATGCACAGCTCGTTGCAGAAAGCATCGCTCAGCAGCTTGAAAAGAGAATCTCTTTCCGCCGTGCAATGAAGATGTCAATCGGCAACGCAATGCGTCGTGGCGCTAAGGGTATTAAGATTATGTGTTCAGGCCGTCTTGGCGGTGCTGAAATTGCTCGTTCAGAGCAGTACCATGAAGGTACTATTCCGCTTCAGACACTTCGTGCCGACATCGACTACGGTTTTGCAGAAGCTAACACAACCTACGGTAAGGTAGGCGTTAAGGTTTGGCTTTACAAGGGCGAGGTTCTTAACGAAGTTAAGTCAAGAAAGCCCCGCAGAGAAGGAGGCAGAAAGTAATGTTATTACCTAAGAGAGTTAAATACAGAAGAGTTCACAGAGGTCGTATGACTGGTAAGGCTCTTCGTGGTAACAAGGTTACTTACGGCGATTTCGGTCTTCAGGCTACAGAGCCTGCATGGATTACCTCAAACCAGATTGAGGCTGCCCGTGTCGCTATGACTCGTTACTGCAAAAGATTCGGTAAAGTATGGATCAAAATTTTCCCTGACAAGCCTGTTACAGCAAAGCCTGCTGAAACACGAATGGGTTCAGGTAAAGGTTCACCCGAGTATTGGGTAGCCGTAGTAAAGCCCGGCAGAGTTATGTTTGAACTCGGCGGCGTAGATGAAGCTACTGCAAGAGAGGCTCTTCGCCTTGCTGCAAATAAGCTTCCTATCAAGTGCAAGTTTGTTAAGAAAGAGGAGGGTGAGCAGTAATGAAAGCATCAGAACTCAGAGATATGTCAGTAGAAGAGCTTCAGACAAAGCTCACTGAACTCAAAGAAGAATTATTCAATCTTCGTTTCCAGCTTGCTGTTAATCAGCTCGAAAACTCATCCAGAATCGGTGCTGTTAAAAAGGACATCGCAAGAATTTCAACAGTTCTTCGTCAGATGGAACTTAACGGCGCTGAAGCTTAAGAGAGGAGGACTTAACAGTGAGTGAAAGAAATATGAGAAAAACTGTTGTCGGAAAAGTTGTAAGCGACAAGATGGACAAGACAATTGTCGTTGCAGTTGAAGACAGCGTAAAGCACAAGCTTTACAACAAAATTGTTAAGCGTACAGTTCGTTTCAAGGCACACGACGAAAACAACGAGTGTGGCATTGGCGACCGTGTAAAGATTATGGAGACCCGTCCTCTTTCTAAAGACAAAAGATGGAGACTCGTCGAGATTATTGAGAAAGCTAAATAAGTTTATTTTAGCGGCTTTGAGTAAAGGAGGAATTACACTGTGATTCAGCAGCAAACTATCCTCAAGGTTGCCGACAACACCGGCGCAAAGGAACTTATGTGCATTCGTGTACTCGGCGGTACCAGAAGGAGATATGCCAACATTGGCGATGTAATCGTAGCCTCGGTTAAAAAGGCAGCACCCGGCGGTGTTGTTAAAAAAGGCGACGTTGTAAAGGCTGTAGTTGTTCGTTCTGCAAAGGGCGTCAGAAGAGAAGACGGTACTTATATCCGTTTCGATGAAAATGCAGCTGTTATTATTAAGGAAGATAAGAACCCGAAGGGTACTCGTATCTTCGGACCGGTAGCAAGAGAACTTCGTGATAAAGATTATATGAAGATTCTTTCTCTCGCTCCCGAAGTACTTTAATTGGAGGTGTCACAATGAGTAAAGTTCATGTTAAAACAGGCGACACCGTTATCGTATTAAGCGGTAAGGACAAGGGCAAGACAGGTCAGGTTATGGCTGTAAGCCCTAAAGAAGGCAAAGTTATCGTAGAAAAGGTAAACATGGTTTCAAAGCATGTTAAGCCCAAGAAGATGGGCGAGCAGGGCGGTATCATTAAGGCTGAGGGTGCTATGTACGCATCTAAGGTTCAGATCGTTTGCCCAAGATGCAAAAAGCCTACAAGAGTTGCTCATAAGTTCTATGAGGATGGCTCTAAGGGCAGAGTTTGCGCTAAATGCGGCGAAGCACTTTAAGGAGGAAATAAGATATGGCAAGACTTAAAGAATACTATTCAAAAGAAGTTGCACCTGCTCTTATGTCAAAGTTCTCCTACAAGAGCACAATGCAGATTCCTAAGCTTGATAAAATCGTTATCAATGTAGGCGCAGGCGAAGCAAAAGATAACTCAAAAGTAATTGACGCTATCTGTACAGACCTTTCTGCTATTACAGGTCAGAAGCCTCTCATCTGTAGGGCAAGAAAGTCAGTTGCTAACTTCAAACTCAGAGAAGGTATGGCAATCGGCTGTAAGGTTACATTAAGAGGCGAGAGAATGTATGAATTCCTCGACAGATTCTTCAATGTAGCACTTCCCCGTGTTCGTGACTTCAGAGGTATCAACCCTGATTCATTTGACGGCCGTGGTAACTACAACATGGGCCTCAAAGAACAGCTCATCTTCCCCGAGATTGACTATGACAAGATCGACAAGGTTCGTGGTATGGACATTTGTTTCGTAACCACTGCAACAACAGACGAAGAAGCTCGCGAGCTCTTAAAGCTTATGGGCGCACCGTTTTCAAAGTAAGGAGGGATTGTTGTGGCTAAAACTTCAATGAAAGTAAAGCAGCAGAGAAAGCAGAAATTCTCTACAAGAGAGTACACAAGATGTAACATCTGTGGTAGACCACACGCCTACCTCCGTAAGTATGGCATTTGTCGTATTTGCTTCCGTGAACTCGCTTACAAGGGCGAAATTCCGGGTGTAAAGAAAGCAAGCTGGTAAGCAAGGGAGGTAAAGCAAAATGCAGATTACAGATACAATTGCTGATTTACTTACAAGAATCCGTAACGCAAATTCAGCAAAGCATGATTCTGTTGAAATTCCCGCTTCAAACCTCAAGAAGTCAATTTGTCAGATTCTTGTTGACGAGGGTTATGTAAAGAATTTCACAGTTATTGAAGACGGCAAGCAGGGCGTTATTAAGGTAACACTCAAGTATACAGACGGCAAGACTCCTGTTATCACAGGTCTTCGCCGTGTATCAAAGCCCGGTCTTAGAATTTACAGTAATGCAGAAGATATGCCAAAGGTAATGAAGGGTCTTGGTATCGCCATCATTTCAACCTCTAAGGGTGTTATGACAGATCGTGAGGCAAGAAAGCAGCACATCGGCGGCGAAGTTCTCGCTTACATTTGGTAAGAGGAGGTGCGATAAATGTCTCGAATTGGAAGAAAACCTATAAATATTCCCGCCGGCGTTACAGCTTCAATTGACAACGGCGTTATCACAGTTAAAGGTCCTAAGGGTACACTTGATTTCAAGTTTAATCCTGCTATGACTGTTGAAATCAAAGGCGATGTAATTGAGGTTACTCGTCCAAATGACGCAAAAGAAAACCGTTCACTTCACGGTCTTACAAGAACACTTATCCACAATATGGTTATTGGTGTTACAGAGGGTTACTCAAAGACTCTCGAAGTAAACGGCGTTGGTTACCGTGTTCAGAAGCAGGGTAACAAGTGCGTTATGAACCTTGGTTATTCACACCAGGTTATCGTTGAGGATACAGAGGACATCAAGATTGAAGTTCCCGATCCGAACAAAATCATTATCACCGGCATTGATAAGCAAAAGGTTGGTCAGTTTGCTGCCGAAGTTAGAGAAAAGCGTCCACCGGAGCCATATAAGGGCAAGGGTATTAAGTACGCTGATGAAGTTATCCGCCGCAAGGAAGGCAAGGCCGGTAAGGGCAAATAATTAAGGAGTGAATAACAAATGGTAAGCAGACCAGATACAAAAAAGGCACGCGCAAAACGCCATAAGAGAGTCCGCAGCAAGATCAGCGGTACAGCTTCTTGTCCTCGTCTTTGCGTATTCCGCTCCACAAGCAACATCTATGCTCAGATTATTGACGATGTAGCAGGTGTTACACTTGCTCAGGCTTCAAGCCTTGATAAGGAAATCACAGGCAATGGCGGAAACAAAGAGGCAGCTAAGGCTGTTGGCAAGCTCGTTGCAGAGCGTGCAAAAGAAAAGAATATCGTTGATGTTGTATTCGACAGAGGCGGTAACATATATCACGGCCGTGTTAAGGAATTGGCCGAAGGCGCCCGTGAGGGCGGCCTCAATTTCTAAGGATTGGAGGAATAACTTTGGCTAAAACAGTAGAAGTAACAGGCGAATTAAAAGAAAGAGTAGTTACTATTAACCGTGTTTCTAAAACAGTTAAGGGCGGTCGTATTTTCAAGTTTGCAGCTCTCGTAGTTGTAGGCGACGGTAACGGAACAGTTGGTTTCGGTATCGGTAAAGCAGGCGAAGTACCTGACGCTATCCGCAAGGGTATTGAGGACGCTAAGAAGAACCTCATGAAGGTTTCACTCAGAGGCACAACAATCCCTCACGAAGTAATCGGTGAGTTCGGTGCAGGCAGAGTTCTTATGAAGCCCGCTGCTCCCGGTACAGGTGTTATCGCAGGCGGTCCTGTTCGTGCCGTTGTTGAGGCAGTCGGCATTAAGGACATCAGAACAAAGGCTCTTCGTTCCAACAATCCTTGCAATGTAGTTAGAGCTACTCTTGCAGGTCTTGGCGCATTGAGAAATGCTGAAGAAGTTGCTGCAATCCGCGGTAAATCCGTTAAGGAAATTCTTTAATAGGGAGGTTGTAAATTATGACAATTAAGTTAGTTAAGAGTCTTATCGGCTCTAAGAAGGATCAGATTGCAACCGCCCATGCTCTCGGTCTTAAGAAAATCGGTGATGTTACTACACAGCCCGATAACGCTCAGACTAAGGGTAAGGTAGCGAAAATCATTCACCTCGTAGAGGTTAGTGAAGCATAAGCAAGGAGGTGCGAACTAATGAAGTTACATGAACTTTCTCCTGTTGAGGGTTCTAAAAAGGACTCAAAAAGAATCGGCAGAGGCCACGGCTCAGGCTGGGGCAAAACTTCCGGTAAAGGTCATAAGGGCCAGAAGGCTCGTTCAGGCGGCAGCATCCGTCCCGGATTTGAGGGCGGTCAGATGCCTTTACAGCGTCGTATCCCTAAAAGAGGTTTCAACAACATTTTTGCTAAGACTGTAGTAGCAGTTAACCTCAGCACTTTGAACAGAAAGTTTGAAGACGGTGCGACAGTAGATATTGAGGCTCTTGTTAATGCAGGTGTTGTTAAGAACGGCTTTGATGCTGTTAAGGTTCTTGGCAACGGTAAGCTTGACAAAAAACTTACAGTAAAGGTTTCTGCTTTTTCCGAGTCAGCTAAAGCTGCAATTGAGGCTGCGGGCGGAAAGGCAGAGGTGATCTAAGTGTTTAAAACCATTAAAAATGCTTGGTCACTCCCCGATTTAAGAAAGAAAATTTTATTTACTCTCTTAATCATTGTTGTATTCAGAATCGGCTCGGTTATTCAGGTTCCGTTCCTGGATACTGCGGCTCTCAGAAGTGTTATGAATCCGGATGACTGGTCTAACACAATGCTTTCTTATATGAATACACTCTCAGGCGGTGCATTCTCAAACGCAACATTGTTTGCAATGGGTATCACCCCTTACATCAACAGCTCAATCATTATCCAGCTCCTCTGTGTTGCTATTCCTCCGCTTGAGAGATTAGCAAGAGAAGGCGAAGCCGGCAGACGCAAAATCAGTGCAATCACTCGTTATGTTACTGTTGGTCTTGGTATTATTCAGGGTACTGCATATTACTTCTATCTTCTCAACAGCAAGGTAACTCTTTACAACAGCGGTTTTGAACTTTGGTTCTCAGCTATTGTAATTATCCTTGTTTTCACGGCAGGTACAGCCGTAATGATGTGGCTCGGTGAACAGATCAACAGCCACGGCATAGGAAACGGTATTTCAATACTCCTCTTTGCCGGTATCGTTGCTCAGTTCCCACAGATTATCAACACACTCGGTCAGTATTGGGGTCTTGCTGTAAACGGCAGCACACAGTACTTCTTCCTTGTACCGCTTTGGGTTATTCTCTTTGTTGCAGTTGTATGGGTTATCACATTCATGCAGGACAGTGAAAGAAGAATCCCGATTCAGTATGCAAAGCGTGTTGTGGGCAGAAAGATGTACGGCGGTCAGTCAAGTCACCTTCCTATCAAGGTTGCTCTCGGCGGCGTTCTTCCAATCATCTTTGCAAGCTCAATTCTTTCAATTCCAAGTACAATCAACCTCTTCCTCAAGATTCCGGCAGGAGATGGTTTCTGGGGTGCATTCTTTGCAGCATTCAGCACTTCAGGCTGGCTGTACATGGTACTTTATTTCTTGTTCATTATAATGTTCGCTTATTTCTATACATCAATTCAGTACAACCCTGTTGAGATGGCTAACAATCTTAAGGCAAATAACGGTACGGTTCCCGGTATCCGTCCGGGTGCTCCGACAGCCGATTACATCAGAAAGATTTTGTCAAGAATCACTTTAATCGGTGCAATGTTCCTTGCTGTTATTGCTATGATTCCGCTTATCTACGGCGCTGCTTCAGGAATGGGACAGATGTCAATCGGCGGTACATCAATCATCATCGTAGTTGGTGTTGCTCTTGAAACTGTTAAACAGCTCGAGTCACAAATGATGATGCGTCATTACAAAGGTTTTCTTGACTAATTGAGAAAAAAGGAGTATAATAGATGAACATTATCATGTTAGGTGCTCCGGGTGCAGGTAAAGGCACACAGGCTGCTGTACTTTGTGAACACTTTGGTATTCCCACAATTTCAACCGGAAACATGATCCGTGAAGCGCTGAAAAACGGCACTGAGATGGGCTTGAAGGCTAAATCCTTTATGGATGAAGGCAAGCTTGTTCCCGACGAAGTAGTAATTGGTATTGTAAAGGAAAGACTTTCTGCCGATGACTGCAAGAAGGGTTTCATTCTTGACGGTTTTCCAAGAACTATTCCTCAGGCTGAGGCTCTGGATAACATGGGTGTTGAGATTCAGCATGTCATCAACATCGACATTTCTGATGAAAAAATCATCAACCGTATGTCCGGACGCCGTGTTTGCGAAAATTGTGGCAGACCTTTCCACATTGTGACTTTAAAGCCCAAGAAGGAAGGCATCTGCGACGATTGCGGCGGCACCCTTGTTCAGCGCAAGGACGACCACCCCGATACCGTGCTTGCTCGTCTTGAAACTTATCATAAAGAGACTGAGCCCCTCGTTTCTTACTATGAGAAGCAGGGTAAGCTTGTTACTGTAAAAGGACAGGATGATGTAGAAGCTACTACAAAGGCTATCCTTGAAGGTATTGAGGCTTAATTCATGGTTGTAGTTAAGACAGCACGGGAACTTTCAAAAATGAAAGACGCCTGCAGAATTTCTGCCGAGGCGTTGCGTGTTGCGGGAGAGGCTGTAAAGCCCGGCGTTACTACTTATGAAATAGATAACATTGTCCGCTCATACATCGAGAAACAGGGAGCAGTTCCCTCGTTTCTCGGTTACGGCGGCTTTCCTGCGAGTGCGTGCATTTCCGTTAACAATGTGGTTATCCATGGCATACCCAGTAAAGAACTCGTTTTAAAAGAGGGCGACATAGTAAGCGTAGATGTTGGCGCTTTCTACGGGGGATTTCACGGCGACAACGCCTTCACTTTCCCCTGCGGCAAAATCAGTGCTGAGGCACAGGCTTTGCTTGACGCCACAAAAGAGAGTCTGTATGAGGGAATTAAACAGGCTCTTGCCTTCAACCGTGTCGGTGACATAGGCAGCGCAGTTCAAAAGTATGTCGAAGCTCGCAGTTACTCGGTGGTACGAGATTTTGTCGGCCACGGCGTAGGTGCGAAACTGCACGAAGACCCAAGCGTACCCAATTACGGCACTCCGCACAGAGGAGTAAGGCTTATTCCGGGTATGACTATTGCCATTGAACCCATGGTAAACCAGGGCAGGTGCAATGTGCGTGTTCTTGATGACAAGTGGACTACCGTCACTGCTGACGGAAAGCTCTCTGCTCATTTTGAACATACTGTTGCAATAACTCCTGACGGGCCTAAAATTATGACTTTGTGCGATTAAAGGTGATTTTATGAACACAGTAAAAGGTAGTATTGTAAAGGCTGTGGCAGGAAGGGAAAAGAACAGCTTTTTTGTTGTTCTCAGCTGTGACTCCGTGTTTGCTTACATTGCAGACGGAAAGCGCAGAAAAATTGAGAAACCAAAAAAGAAAAAGCTGATTCATATTTCTCCTACAGGAACCGTGATAGAGGGTTCAATCAAGACCAATCCGCAGATAAGAAAAATTTTAAGCGATTTTAGAAAAAGCGAGGGTTGACAATATGTCAAAACAGGATGTAATTGAAATTGAAGGTATTGTTAAGGAAGCTTTACCGAACGCACAGTTCAAGGTAGAGCTGCCGAACGGTCACGTGATATTAGCTGTTATTTCAGGCAAGCTGAGAATGAATTTCATTCGCATTTTGCCGGGCGATAAGGTAAAGGTGGAAATGTCCCCTTATGACCTGACAAGAGGCAGAATTACTTGGAGAACTAAATAATCCAAAGTAAAAACACGACTTTTTAGAAAGGAATGATTATACATGAAAGTCAGACCTTCAGTAAAGAAAATGTGCGATAAGTGCAAAGTTATCAAAAGAAAAGGTAAGATTTTAGTTATTTGCGAAAACCCCAAGCACAAGCAGCGTCAGGGTTAATTTACCTAAGAAAAACAAAATTATATTTTAGAATTTATATGGAGGTGCAACTATATGGCTCGTATAGCAGGTGTTGACTTACCGAGAGATAAAAGAGTTGAGATTGGTTTAACCTATATCTACGGTATCGGCCGTAAGACTGCAGACGACATTATTGCTGCAACAGGTGTTAATCCCGACACTCGTGTCAGAGATTTGACAGAAGAAGATATTGCAAAGCTCAGAGAATACATCGAGCATCACTGCCGCGTTGAAGGTGACCTTCGCCGTGACATCGCTTATGATATTAAAAGACTTATTGATATTGGTTGTTACCGTGGCGTTCGCCACAGAAAAGGACTTCCTGTAAGAGGTCAGCGTTCTAAGACTAACGCTCGTACTCGTAAGGGTCCCCGTAAGACCATGGCTAATAAGAAGAAGTAAGGAGGGCAAAGGACTATGGCAGCACCAAAGGGTGGTAAGAAGGTTATTCGCCGTCGCCGTGAACGCAAGCACATTGAAAAAGGCGCAGCGCATATCCAGTCAACATTTAACAACACAATTGTTACTATTTCCGATACACAGGGCAACGCTGTTTCATGGGCAAGCGCAGGCGAGCTCGGTTTCAGAGGTTCAAAGAAGTCAACTCCGTTTGCCGCTCAGTCAGCAGCCGAGACAGCTGCAAAGGCAGCAATGGAACACGGCATGAAATATGTTGAAGTTTATGTAAAGGGCCCCGGTCAGGGTCGTGAAGCTGCAATCCGTGCATTGCAGACTGCAGGTCTTGAGGTAACAATGATTAAGGATGTTACTCCAATCCCGCACAACGGATGCCGTCCTCCAAAGAGAAGACGCGTATAGTATTTTAAAAGGAGGAAAATTCTACTATGGCTAAAAATATGCAGCCTATCGCTAAGCGTTGCAGAGCTCTTGGCATTTCACCCGCAGTTATGGGTTATTCCAAGAAGACTTCCAACAGAAATCCCGGCGGTAAGATGAGAAGAAAAAAGAGCGAATACAGCATGCAGCTCACTGAGAAGCAGAAGGTAAAATTTATCTACGGCATCATGGAGAAGCAGTTCAGAGCTTACTACGAAAAAGCTGAAAAAGCTGAGGGTAAGACAGGTGCTGTATTGCTCACACTTATTGAAAGAAGACTTGACAATGTTATCTTCAGACTCGGTCTTGCAGCAACAAGAAGAGAAGCAAGACAGCTTGTAAGTCACAGCCACTTTACCGTAAACGGTAAGAAGGTAAACATTCCTTCATACCTTGTTAAGGTTGGCGATGTAATCGAAGTTAAGGAGAAGAGCCGTTCAACTGCAAGATTCAAGGCAATCGCAGATGGCGAAACATCTTCAATTGTAACACCAAAGTGGCTTGAGAAGAACGAAAACCTTCTTGGCGGCAAGGTTGTTGCAGCTCCTCAGAGAGAAGACATCGACTTTCCTGTTGAAGAACACCTCATCGTTGAGTTGTACTCCAAGTAATCTTATATTTCACACGCAGATTACACACAGATGGGCTGCTTTTGCAGTCGCATAATGTTTAGGAGGATTCGCGAATGATAGAAATTGAAAAGCCAAGAATTGAAACCGAGGAATTAACCGAGGATGGAAAGTACGGCAAGTTTGTTGTTGAACCGCTCGAGCGCGGCTTCGGCAACACACTCGGCAACAGTTTGCGCCGTGTGCTGCTTTCCTCTCTTGAAGGCTGTGCTGTTACATCAATCAAGATTGACGGCGTTCTTCACGAATTTTCAACTATTCCCGGCGTAAAGGAAGACGTTACGGAAATTGTTCTTAATATGAAAAGTCTTGTTGCAAAGCTCCATGAAACAAGTCCCAAGGTTATCGAAATTGCAGCCGAGGGTCCCTGTGAGGTAAAGGCTGCCGACATCAAATGTGATGATGAGGTTGAAATTCTCAACCCTGAACTCCATATTGCTACACTCGGTGAGGGTGCTAAGCTCAATATGGAAATCACAGTTGACAAGGGCAGAGGATATATTCCTTCAGAGCGCAACAAGCAGTTAAGCGGCAACAATGTTATTGGCGTTTTGCCGATTGATTCAATTTATACTCCCGTGTTAAAGGTAAACTATACAGTTGATAACACTCGTGTAGGTCAGATTACCGACTATGACAAGCTCACTTTGGATGTTTGGACAAACGGAGTTATCAATGCTCAGGAGGCTGTTTCTCTTGCTGCAAAGGTTCTTACCGAGCACCTTAACCTTTTTGTAAACCTTTCCGACAAGGCTTCAAGTGCCGAGGTTATGGTTGAGAAGGATGACAAGGGCAAGGAAAAGATTCTTGAAATGACAATTGAAGATCTTGATCTTTCAGTTCGTTCTTTCAACTGTCTCAAGCGTGCAGGCATTAACACGGTAGAGGATTTGATCAACAAGTCCGAAGAGGATATGATGAAGGTGCGTAACCTCGGTAGAAAATCTCTCGAGGAAGTAGTACAGAAGCTCAATTCTCTCGGTTTTAGTCTTCAGAAGGAAGACGAATAAACTTCCCAAGTCTTTGACAGTTGTTCTGTCAAATTCTTACCAATAAACTCAACGGTAAAGGAGTGAAAGAAATGCCAGGTACAAGAAAATTAGGAAGAACTACTGCACAGAGAACTGCAATGCTTCGTGCTATGGTTACTTTCCTTTTGGAAAACGGCAAAATTGAAACAACTCTTACTCGTGCCAAGGAAGTTCAGGCTATGGCAGAGAAGATGATTACTACAGCTAAAGAAGATACTCTTCACAACAGACGCCTTGTTTTGGCTTTTGTTACCAAGGAAGATGTTACAAGCAAGCTCTTCAAGGAAATTGCTCCAAAATACAGCGACAGAAACGGTGGCTATACAAGAGTTACTAAAATCGGTCCCCGTCGCGGTGACGCAGCTGAAATGGCAATTATCGAGCTCGTTTAATTCTTTTTAAGTTTATACAAGTTCAATTTGACTCCCGACTCACAAAAGTCGGGAGTTTTTGCGTTTGCAGGAGAATAATATTTTGTACAAATTTTATGAATCCCGCAAATCAGTAGGGGCGTTCATGGGATGCCCACAAGTAAAAACTGAAAATTTATTATACATACAACTTTTATAAATGTCACAAAGTTATTGCTATATCGTAGGGGAGAACCGTTTTCTCCCGCTCGTGTGCACTGCACACGATTGAACGCAAAGCGTTCAAAACAGGATACATATTTTTGAAAAAAATCAAAATATATTCCATTAAACCAAAAGTTTCATCAATGCGGGCGAACACGGTTCGCCCCTACATTAGAATACACAATTTTCATCACATCATAACATAAATATTAAACAAATAATTTCATCAAGGCGGGCGTCCAATGAACCTCCCGTCTGAAATATAGTCGCAATGCGTTGCACATAAATGTGCTGCCTATTGCTCGTTATTTCAGACAGCGCATTGCTCCCTTTATCCGCCACAGGCGGCGGTCGCAAGACTACCCCTACAGGTCAGAAAAATCCATTGCAATGTCAAACTCGGGCAGAATAATTTTTCCCTACATCAAACTATCTACACGAATTGGGATGGCGACCTTATAATCTAATTGTGTGTCACGCTCGGGCAGAATAAGCATTTCCTTTGCAATACTATCTGCACGAACATAAAAACACCTGCAAGACGATTTTGCAGGTGTTTTTGGTTGCAATATTAAATTTTTTATTAAAATTATCCCTTTGTGTATGCTGTTTTCAGCTTAAATCCGCTTGCCGGCTTACCGCTGTCGCTGATAAGATTCTTGCTGTCGCTTGCTCTGCAGGCAATTTCCCAGTTGAATTTAGGCGATGTTGAGCCGCCTGCCTTTACAACATAGGTTACGGTCATAAATTTTCCGCCCTTTGTGTAGTCGTATCCATCGCTGATGTTTGAACCGCAGGTTTTGATTTCGCCGTTAAGGTTTTTGTTGAGCATAGCGCCGTTCTTTGCCGGCTCTGACATTTTTGCAGACAAGCAGCTGAGTTTTGATGAATCATAGCTGATTGTAGCCTGATAGTTTTCAAGAACAGCAGGTGTTGTCAGTTCATAGGTGCATACAACTGTATCACCGACATTATATTTTTTACCGCCGATAGTGAGTGTTTTGCTCTCTGTTTTTGATGATGAACTGTTATTATTTGTTTTGCCAGAATCTGTTTTTGAAGAATTGTTGTTTGTGTTGCTGCTTTCTGACCTTTCTGTTTTTGATGAGGTCTGATTGTTTGAGCCTTTGTTTGAAGAACTGTTCGTGCTGTTACTATTATTGTTGCTGTTATTATTGCCGTTGTTGCTTCCCTTGTTGTTATTTGCAGAGGACTCTGATTTGTCGGAAGAATTGCCGTTGCTGTCAGCCTTGTCGCTGTTAACAGGAACAGCCTTTGTTTCTTCAACATATTCTGTGTTGCCCTGAGCGTCCGTAACAACTTCGGTATATGTTTCAATTCTGGTTTCAACCTGTGTATCTATTCTTGTTTCGTGAACAATTTCTGTTGTTTTCTGTTCATCGGAATTTTCACCGCAACCGCTCATAACACTTGCTGCCATTGTTGAAAAAGCTACGAGTGATGCGAGTGCTGCAATAAGACAATAGTTTTTCTTTTTGCTGTTACGCATTGTGCCACTTCCTTATGTTATAAAAATTCGGTTTATCAACCTACCATTACCATAATATTATATCAAAAAAACTACTGAAAATAAAGAAAATTCGCAAAATAATGCCTTTACATATTGAAAAATAACTTGCTTTAATTTTATGCAAATGCTACAATAATTTTGATTGATGTGATTAATAAGTGAACTTTTTGTGAATATATTGAGAAGCTCGTTGTCAATATTATTTTTTAGGAGTGATTAAAGTGAAAACAACAAAGAAAGCGATTTCAATTGTGCTTGCAGGCTTGATGACAGCCGGCAGTATGTCTGCGTTATCTGTTTCTGCTGTTGAAGAAACTTCGCCTACGCTGTCGTTCAAAACTCAGAATGCACTTTACGCCCATGCAGTAAGCGGTTCAGCCGACTCTGATGCGTGGGTTGCCTGGCAGTGTGAACACAACGAGGATATGGACGAAATCAACGCAAATCAGAAGTATTTTTTCCTTCCGAGCAGTGTTTCATCAACAAGCGTTGAGCTTTACAACGCTTACTCAAACAATGTTACAGTTAATAATGTTACTATCCCTGCAGGTGAGTCAAGGGAAGTTTCCTATACAATTGACAAAGCAAGCAATGTAAATGCAGACGGCAAAACCTACTCTCTTACATTCTTAAAATCATCTGCCGAGTCTGCAATTTATGTAAACAACAGCAATGCTGACGGCAACGGTTCTGAGCTTATCTCATATCTCAGCGAGGACAAGAGCAACTCTGCATCCGCAACAGGCGCAATTGTTGACAAGGACGGCAAGATTGATAATACTTCAATCAAGAAAATCAAGGGCAGAGGCAACTCAACATGGGGCAAGGCTAAAAAGCCTTTTAATATTACATATTCCGACAAGGTTTCAATCGGCGGTATGGCAAAGGGTAAGAAGTTCTCACTCCTTGCAAACTATCAGGACGATTCACTTACAAGAAACCGTTTTCTTTATGACCTTGCCGACGCGGTGGATATACCGTACGCATCCGATTCAAGATATGTAGACTTTTATTCTGACGGTTTCTACTGGGGTTCATATCAGATGACCGAAAAGATTGAGGTCGGCAAAAATGCCCTTATCAACGATATTGACGATACTGCATACCTTGACGCTGACGGAAATGTAAACAAGGATTTTCCGTTCCTTTGCGAAGTTGATGCAGGCGCTACAGACGGCGAGGATTACTATGTAAAATGTAACGACGGCATCAAGGTTACAATCAAAGCTCCGGAGCTTTCAGAGGGTGACAAGGGCTATGATGAGGTTAAGAACTATGTCCGTGAAAAGTATAACGCTTTCCACAATGCCGCAAAAAACACCGCTTCCGACCTCTCACAGTATGCAGATGTCGATTCCTGCGCAAAGCTGTGGCTCATAAATGAGCTTGGCAAGAACTGGGATGCCGGCGTTTCAAGCGTTTACTTTGTTTATAAGCAGGATTCTGACGGTAACTATAAGTTCTTCGGTTCACCTGTATGGGACTACGATAATTCGCTCGGTAATGCTACAGGCAGTGCTTGGGATCTTCAGAACTTCGGTGTTAAGGATTACACACAGTATTCAGGCTGGTGGTGCAGATTTAAGGACAGACAGAAACGCACTCAGAACAGCAGCAACATTATTAACAACATTTCAAGAAATACTTTGGTTAATAAGGCAGCCGTAAATATTTGGTTTGAGCAGTTTGTTCCCGCAATCAACTACTTTGCAGGCAAAACTCAGTACTATTTGGGTTCTGATGAGTTCTATTCAAAAGCAAAGTACTATAACCTTCTCAAAGACAGTGCAGAGATGAACTACACAAGTGGTTGGTATATCAAAACAGGCAGTTGGATTTGTGACCACACTTCAATGAACAAAGCTGATTTTGATATGAAAACAGGCACATATACAGTAAGCAATACAAAGACAAGCTACAATCAGGGCAGCTTTACAGATATGTACAACTATGCGGCTGATTGGATGACAAGCCGTGCAGCTTGGATAAGCAGCCAGTGGTTCAGCCAGTACACACCATCTGCAATTAAGGGTGATGTTGACGGTGACGGTGCTGTTACGGTAATGGACGCAACACTTGTTCAGAAGTACATTGTTAATGAAGCAACACTCACAGCAGAGCAGATTGCACTTGCCGACATCAACGGTGACGGCACAGTTACAGTACTTGATGCAACAGCTATTCAGAAGTTGGCTATAGGCGCTTTATAATTACAAATTCACACAAAAATCGGACAGGAAACTGCCCGATTTTTTGTTTTTGTTTTAATATTTTTTGTACAAGGCACAGAATGTGAAATTTTACAAATCAATGATTGAAATTGTGAGGTAGATACGCTATAATGTGATTGATTAGAAAAATTTACACAGATTTATACATATGTACAATAATGAAACATAAACATTTCAAAAGGGACGGAGAAATTATGAGAAAGACTAAGATAGTTTGTACCATTGGACCTGCCTGCAATTCAAAAGAAATGATGCGCAAGATGATTGACGCAGGTATGAATGTTGCCAGAATCAATATGTCACACGGCGTTTATGACCAGCTTGAAGTTACAATCAAGAACTTGAAAGAGGCAATTGCAGAAAGCGGTCAAAATGTTGCAATTCTGCTTGATACAAAGGGTCCTGAGGTCAGAGTCGGCACATTTAAAGACGGTTCTGTTGAACTTTCGGAGGGTGCAGAGTTCAGTCTTTTTAAAAATAAAGAAGAGGGTGACGAAACAGGTGTAAGCCTTTCGTTTTCTAAGCTTGTTGATATTTTTGAATCCGAAGGTCAGAAGGCAATCGGCAGAGAGCTTTTGCTTGATGACGGTATTATCTCGCTTGTCGTTAAGTCGGTAAATTCCGAGTCAATCGTTTGTACTGTAAACAAGGGCGGTGTGCTTAAAAACCGCAAGAGCATCAATATTCCCGGCTACTTTATCAATATGCCGTATGTAAGCGCTCAGGACAGAAAGGACATTGAGTTCGGTCTTAACCACGGTGCAACGGTTGTTGCCGCATCATTTGTCCGCAACCATGATGATGTGAGAACTCTCCGTGACTTTATTGACAGCCTCGGTTATGAATATGTTGAAATTATCGCAAAGATTGAAAATCAGAGCGGTGTTGACGATATGGACGCAATTATTGATTACGCAGACGGTATTATGGTTGCCCGTGGAGATATGGGTGTTGAAATTCCGTTTATCAAGCTGCCTGAAATTCAGAAAACAATCATAAGAAAGGTTGTTTCAAGAGGTAAGTATGTAATCACTGCAACCCAGATGCTTGAGAGTATGACAACGGCTCCCCGTCCTACAAGAGCCGAAATCAGCGATGTTGCCAACGCAGTTTATGACGGCACAAGCGCAGTAATGCTCTCGGCAGAATCCGCCGCAGGTAAGTACCCGATTGAAAGCGTAAAGGCACTTGACGCAATTTGTTCGGAGGCTGAGGAAAACGGTGAATTTACCGCACTTCATGAGTATGTGGAAGAACACGGAATGAAGGACACCAACCCAATCAGATCAAGTATCTGTAAAGCTGCAAAGAATATTGCGCAGGCAGTAGGTGCAAAGGCTATTATTGTTGAAAGTGCAACAGGTCGAGTTGCAAGAGCGATGGTCCATTACAGACCTGACTGTCCCGTTATTGCAGTTGCAACATCACAGCTTGTGTGCAGAAAGCTCTGCCTTAACTGGGGTGTTATGGCTGTTATGGGCGAAGAAAAACGCACATCGGACTCTATCACAAAACAGGCTATGGAAAAGGCACTCAGCACAGGTGTTGTTAAAAAGGGTGACACGGTTGTTGTGCTTTCATCAAACAAAACCTGCCCGACTTCAAGCACAGACTCACTTAATGTAAGGATTCTTTAATATGGAAAATATAGTTTTAATCGGAATGCCGGGTTCGGGCAAAAGCACGGTCGGTGTGTTGCTTGCCAAGGCTCTGGGTTATTCCTTTGTTGATGTAGATTTGATAATCTGCAAAGAGGCAGGGAAGCCTCTGCAAAAAATTCTCGATAATGAAGGCCTTGACTATTTTCTCCATCTTGAGGGAAAAATCGGCGCGGAGCTTGAATATGATAAAACCGTTATTGCAACAGGCGGTTCAATGGTTCTGAGCCAAAACGCTATGGAAAACCTCAAAAAGAACGGCAAGGTTGTTTTCATTGATGTTGACCTCGACGAAATCAAACGCAGAGTTACCAACATCAAAACAAGAGGTATTGCATTCGGTAAGGGCGAAACCCTTGACGATGTGTACAGAGTGCGTTATCCGCTCTATAAAAAGTATGCCGATATCACGGTGTCACTTGAACTGAGCAGTATCGAAACTACGGTAGATGCAATTGTTGAAAAATTAGACCTTGAAAAACAGAATTAAAGCCAAAGTAAAAAGCGTCCGTTAATTCGGACGCTTTTGTTGTATAATGTTGTGTATTCATTTGCACAAAGCCTCGCCGTTTATTTTATAGGAAACTCCGGTTCTGCGTAGTTGCCTAAAAAGCTAAATTCGGGCATTTCTTCGCTAAGCTGGCTTACAAGCTCAATAACATTTTCACTTCTGACATTGCCCGAAAAGTCGAGGTAGAACAGATATTCAAACTGTCTGCCCTGACGGGGACGGGATTCAATTTTTGTGAGGTTAAGACCGAGTGAATTGAATCTGCACAAAAGGCTGTACAGCGATCCTGTAACATGGGGGAGTGAGAAACAAAGGCTGATTCTGTTTGCATCTTTCGGAATGTACAGCTTTTTGGAGATGACAATAAACCTTGTTGTGTTCTCGTCATTGTCCTGAAGATGATTGTCAAGAACCTTCAAGCCGTATTCCTCACACGCTTTGTATGAACAGATTGCCGCAACATTGAGGCGCTTTTCCTTTGCAACATCACGGGCGGCAATTGCCGTGTTGGAGAATGGAACAGAATCAAAGCCGTGGTCGGCAATATACTGCGCACATTGTGAAAGTGACTGCGGATGCGACCACACGATTTCAATATCCTCAAAAGCAGATTGTTTAAGACCTGCAAGGCAGTAGTCAATCGGCAAATCGAGTGCCTTTACAATGTAAAAACGGTGCTTGAGAATAAGGTCATAAACTGCCGAAACAGAGCCTGCGCTTGAGTTTTCAACAGGAAGAACACCGAATGCCACCTCGCCGTTGTCAACGGCAGAAAATACATCTGCAAAGCTTTTGTAATTGACAGCCTCGCCGTTCGGGAAAAGTCTTAAGGTTGCCTCATGACCGTTAGCACCCTTGATTCCCTGATACGCAACCTTGATTCCGCTTGACGGAATATCCGTGCTTGCATTGTTGATAACGCTTTTAAGCTCTTTGCCGCTGCCGACAATGTTGTGCTGGAGCGCCCTTGAAAGCTCCATAATGTTTGAGTAGAGAAGTCTTGCGGATGCGCCGTATTCGCCTCCTTTTTTTTCAACGGCATCAAGAATTTCATTCTCTCTGCCCTCGTTAAGAACGGGAATGTTGTTTGCCTGCTTGTAGATGCCGACATCCCTTGCACAATCCATTCTTTGCTTAAAAAGCTCAATAAGCTGATTGTCTATTTTGTCAATATCTTTTCTGATTTCTTTTAAATCTCTCATAAAGACCTCACATAAGGTTAATAATTGCAACAGCCGTAACAGCCTCAATAACGGGGACTGCTCTCGGCACAATACACGGATCGTGTCTGCCGTGAATAACAAGCTCTGCATTTTCTTTTGTCTGAAGATTTACAGTCCTTTGCGGTTGTGAAATTGACGGTGTGGGCTTTACGGCGGCACGGAAAATAATCGGCATTCCGTTTGTAATTCCGCCCAAAATACCGCCGCAGTTGTTTGTTGTTGTAACAACCTTGCCGTCTTTGTATTCAAACGGATCATTCGACTGCGAACCTCTCATTGTTGAAAGCTCAAAGCCTTTGCCAAACTCAATGCCCTTAATTGCGGGAACACCGAAAACAGCCTTGGCAATAACGCCCTCAACACCTTCAAACATCGGCTCGCCGTAGCCTGCGTCAATGCCCGTTACGCAACATTCAATTGTTCCGCCGATGCTGTCCTGTGCCATTCTGGCATCCTCAACCGCATCTCTCATAGGCTGTTCGGCTGATTCGTCAATGAGCGAAAATGAGGAGTTATTCAGCTTTTCGATAAGTGTATCGTCAATTTCGGTAGGACAGAAAGGCTTGTCCGAAACATCGCCTATGCTGCTGATGTGGGCGGCAATTTTAATGCCCTTTGATTCAAGAATCTGACGGCAGACAGCACCTGCAAAAACAATCGGTGCAGTAAGTCTGCCCGAAAAATGACCGCCGCCTCTGATATCGTTTGACGCATTATATTTTACAAAGGCTGTGTAGTCGCTGTGACCGGGGCGGGGACAGTCAAGAAGATTGCCGTAGTCACCGCTTTTTGTGTTGGTGTTTTCAATTACGGCACAAAGCGGAGCGCCTGTCAGCTTGTTGCCGAGCATACCCGAAAGAACCTTCGGAAGGTCTTTTTCTTTTCGGGGAGTTGCCGTTTTATCCTTGCCCGGAGCACGGCGGGCCATTTGAGCGAGAACCCTGTCAAAGTCAACCTCAAATCCTGCCGGAAGTCCGTCAATTACAACTCCGATTCCGTTGCCGTGGCTTTCGCCGAAAACGGAAATTTTTATCTTATCACCGTAGGTCGAGGACATTCGCCTTACCTCCAATATTATTATAATCTATGTAAAAATCAGGGTAACTTTTGTTGATTGAAAGCGCATAGCTTGACTCAATTTCACCGTTGAGTCTTACTGCGCAGACACCTGCCGACATTACAATCCTGTGGTCATTAAAGCCCTCACAGAATCCGCCCTTGAGGGTGTCAATTCCCTCTATGACAAGTCCGTCAGGCAACTCAGTCACCTTACCGCCGAGATCGTTTATCAGCTTAGCGGTTGCCGTAAGACGGTCACATTCCTTTATGCGAAGTCTTTCGGCATTGTAAATCCTGGTTGTTCCCTTTGCAAATGCGGCACAAACCGTCAGCACGGGTACAAGGTCGGGAATCTGCGAAGCATCAATGTCAATTGCATTAAGCTCTCCCTTTTCAACGGTTACGGATGTATCCGTCTGCGTTACCTTTGCACCAAACCGTGCAAGCAACTCGGCAATCTTCCTGTCACCCTGTGCGGAATTTCTGTTGACGCCGTTCACAGTCACCTTTCCGCCGAGTGCTCCTGCAACCATAAAGAAAGCCGCCTGCGACCAGTCACCGTCTGTTGTGTAATCATGCGGAATGTATGACTGACCGCCCTTGATGTGCCAGCCGTTGTCGGTTGTTTCAATTTCAACACCAAATTGTGCCATAGTGTGAATTGTCATATTTATGTAGCCGACGCTCTCAATCGGAGATGTCAGCACAATGTCGCTGTCGCCCTCAACAAGCGGAAGAGCAAGCAGAAGTCCCGTGATGAACTGCGAGCTTACATTACCGGGAATTTCAAAAGTTCCGCTTTCAAGCCGACCGCTGATTTTGAGCGGCAGACCGCCCTCTGTTTCACACTTCACTCCTGCCTTTGGCAGAGCCTCCGTGAAAATTCCGATAGGTCTTTCGGGAAGCTTTCCGTGACCGACAAAGGTGGCATTAATACCGCCGGCTGCGGCTACGGGTATGAAAAATCGCAAAGCACTGCCGCTTTCGCCGCAGTCAAGCGTTACATTATCTGTTTTAAAAATATTTGTACCGTCAACAGTCAGCACACCGTCCTTTATTGAGGCGGTGCATCCCATATCCTCAATCACGCCGATTGTCGCCTTAATGTCATTTGACAGAGCAACGGGTGCAATTGTGCATTTTCCCCTTGTGAGGGCGGCACAAATAATTGCACGGTGAACATCGCTCTTTGACGGGGGAATATTTACCGTGCCGTTTGGTACAAACGGAAGATACCGTACATACGGCTTACTGCTTTTGTCGGTGGACAAAGCCATACTTCCACAGCCTTTCATTAAAATATGTTTACCGTGTTACGGTGTGATGAAGTCGAGCAAATCGGAGATTGCAACCTTTTTTGTAAAGCTTGTGCCGATTTTTTCAAGAAGAACAACATTGATTGACGAACCCGATGTTTTCTTGTCGGTCTGAGCCGCCTCGGCAATGCTTTCAAGGCTTGCGTCATCGGTAGTCGGCAAGCCGTAGGTTGCACAAACCTCTTCAATCTTGTATGCGGTTCCCTGCTCCGTAAATCCGTGCTTTTCGCTTGCCTTTGTCATCATTACCATGCCGACGGCAACTGCCATACCATGTGTGATACCTGTATAGTTGTAGATTTTTTCGATTGCATGACCGAGTGTGTGACCGAAGTTGAGAAGCATTCTTTCCCCTGCTTCCTTTTCGTCACGGTTTACCACATCACGCTTAATTTTTACGCAGGTTTCGATTACATCGTCAATGTGTTCAAGAGCGTCACCGTTTGCAAGCATTTCAAAAAATTCGCTGTCCTTGATACAGCCGTACTTGATAACCTCAGCCATACCGTCTGTGATGAACTGGTCGGGGAGAGTTGAAAGAGTGTCGGGATCAATCAAAACAGCCTTTGGCTGATAGAATGCACCGACAAGGTTCTTGCCCTGTGCAATGTCAACACCTGTTTTTCCTCCTACGGATGAGTCAACCTGTGCAAGCAGAGATGTTGGAATCTGAACAAAGTCGATTCCTCTCAGATATGTTGCGGCGGCAAAGCCTGCCATATCGCCCGTAACACCGCCGCCGAGTGCAACGATAAGGTCTTTTCTTGTCATCTTAAAATCTGCAAGTGTGTCATAGATATCTGCGATTGTGTTAAGATTCTTTGACTGCTCGCCAGCCTGAAAAACATGGGCGGTAGTCTGATAACCCTGCTGTGAAAGAGAGTTGAGAACTCTCCATTTGTACAGCGGAGCAACATTTGTATCTGTTACAATAGTGATTTTTTCTGCATTTGAAAGCTTTTTGATAATCTCGCCGCAATTGTCAAGAATACCTCTTTCAATCATAATGTCATAGGGACTTCCTGTGGAAACATGAATAGTTTTCATAAAAGTTCTCCTTCCTCTTTATTCTCCGAGTGCCTGTTTGACTTCTCTGCCCTTTTCAAGAAGTGCCTTGAGAGCGTCGGTATCTTCGGCTTTTATTGCATCTTTGATTTTTGTAATGTTCTCTATAAGTATATCAAGCTCGGAAATGAGCGGATCCTTGTTTTCAAGGAAAAGCTCACTCCAGAGCGTTGAATTTATGTTTGCAACTCTCGAAACATCTCGGTAACTTCCTGCCGAAAAGCCTTTGTGGTTCGGACAGCACGGACTTAAAACATATGAACACGCAAGCACATGCGGAAGCTGTGATGTGAAAGCAATCATTCTGTCATGTTCTTCGGGAGTTGTGATTTTTACTGTGCCAAAACCAATTGATTTTGCAAAGTCAGACAACATATTTACAACGCTGTTATCAGCCTTGCACGGAACGATAATGTAGCTTGCGTTTTTGTAAAGGTCGGCGTCCGAAACATCAAAACCGTTTGTTTCCTTGCCTGCCATCGGATGACTGCCGGCAAAAACAAAGCCGAATTTTTCGGAAAGCTCTGTCATCTGCGGACAAATTGCCCTCTTGATACCTGAAACATCGGTTACAACCGCACCTTTTTTTATGTACTCGCCGTACCTTGCAACATAGTCAACAACCGCCTGCGGATACATTGAAAGGATAATTAGGTCTGCGTTTTCAAGGCTTTCATGTGTGCCGATTTCGTCAATCGCACCTTCTTTTAAAGCCTTTTCGGCAGTAGATTTTGTTCTGTTGATACCGATTACACGGTGGTCGGTGTACTTTTTTATCGCCTTGCAAAAACTGCCGCCGATAATTCCGAGTCCTACAACTGCAATATTCACTGCATTAGCCTCCGTTTGTGTATTCTTTAGTAAAGTTAATTAAAGCCCAAATCGGTACGGCTGAAAAACCGTACCGAAAGTAAAAATCTTAATTTAATTTGTCAACAGCCTTTTTTAAGCCGAAAACCTTCTTTGCAACTCCGTCAAACTGCTTTGGAGTAAGTGACTGCGCACCGTCCGAAAGTGCGTGCGGCGGATCGTTGTGAACCTCAATAATAAGACCGTCTGCACCTGCGGCAACTGCTGCCATTGCAAGCGGTTCAACAAGCCATGACTTGCCCGATGCATGGCTCGGATCAACAATAACAGGAAGGTGGGAAAGCTTTTTGATAATCGGGATAGCCGAAATATCAAGAGTGTTTCTTGTAAAGGTTTCGTATGTGCGGATACCTCTTTCGCAGAGCATAACCTTATCGTTACCGCCTGCCATAATATATTCGGCACTCATGAGCCATTCTTCAATTGTTGCGGAAAGACCTCTCTTGAGAAGAATAGGCTTGTCAATTTTGCCGAGTTCCTTGAGAAGCTCAAAGTTCTGCATATTTCTTGCGCCAACCTGAATAATGTCCACATTCTCGAACATATCAATGTGTGATGCTCTCATAATTTCTGTTACAATCGGAAGACCTGTTTCTCTTCTTGCTGTTTTAAGAAGGTCAAGTCCTTCTGCCTTGAGTCCCTGAAAAGCGTATGGTGAAGTACGGGGCTTGAATGCACCGCCTCTGAGAAGTGTTGCGCCCGATGCCTTAACATCCTTTGCAATTTGAACAATCTGCTCCTCGCTTTCAACAGAGCAGGGACCTGCCATAATGTGCAGACTGCCGTCACCGATTGTTACATTGTCATTGATTTTAATGACTGTATTGTCGGGGTGGAACTTTCTGTTAGCCTTTTTGTACGGCTCCTGAACTCTCTTTACATTTTCAACAATATCCTGAGCGTCAATATACTCAATGTCAATCTTTGTTGTATCGCCGATAAGACCGAGTACGGTTGACTGAACACCGTCCCACTTATTAACCTTTACATCATAGTTCTCTTTGAGCATATTTGTGAATTTTGTAATCTGCTCCTCTGTTGCAGACGGTTTTAATACTATAATCATTGCTTTAATTTCCTTTCAATTCACTTTTGACGAAACGAATCGAAGTTCGTCACATTTCTTTAGCCATTTTAGCACTTTAAAGCGTGATAGTCAATAGAATAAATGCAGAATCAAGCGTTTTTATGCGGTTTTTCAGCCACATCTGTACCGTTTACTGCGTCGATTATGGCAAAAGCGGTTTTTAACGGTGTGTTTTGACCCTTTATCACAATATCAGCAGCGGCATGATATATTGGATATCTGTTGTTATACAGGTCTTTCATAACCCTGTCCCTGTCGGGTCGCTGAAGAAGGGGTCTTGTCGTATCATTTTTAAGACGGTTCTTGATGATTCCGAGCGGAACATCAAGAAAAACAATTTTGTCCTTGCCCTTGAAAGCCTCAACATTTCTCTTGAATGTAAACGCACCGCCACCCGATGCAATTACAAGACCTTCAAGCTCCGCAAGCTCAACACAGGCATCATGTTCCATATCACGAAACTTTTCTTCGCCGAACTTTTCAAATATTTCGGAAACGGTCATTCCTGCCTTTTGTTCAATGTATGAGTCCATATCAAGGAATTTTCTTCCCGATTTTCTTGCAATGTTTTTGCCTACGGTTGACTTTCCGCAACCCATAAATCCGCATAAAACTATGTTGTTCACTTTAAATTTCTCCGTTCATCAGAAATTCTTTTCAAGCTCTTTTGCAGAGTCGATACAAAGCTGAGCAATGTCGCCCTTGTCATAAACAGAGCCGTCCCAATGTTCGTGAGAAACAACTGCCTGCCATACGAGCATTGCCATTCCGCTTTCGGCTGTTGCACCGTTTGCCCTTGCCTTTTTAACAAGCATCGTTTCAAGCGGATTGTAAACAGCGTCAAATACATTTGCACAACGGTTAATTACGCTGTCGCTTACAGGCTGATTTTCAATCTTAGGATACATTCCGATAGGAGTTGCGTTGATAAGCACATCAATGTCGCCCGAAAGTTCGTCAATAAGGCAGAAGCTTACATCGCAGCCTGCAACTGTTTTTCTGATTTCATCGCATAAAGCCTCGGCAATTTTCAAATCCTCTTTTCTTACGGCAAAGAGGAGAGGCTGTTTTTTGAGAACAACCTCATATGCCATTGTTCTTGCAACGCCGCCGCAACCGATGATTACGATTTTGCCGTTAAGCATAATTCCCGCCGCATCAAGAGCCTTTAAAAATCCGTCGGGGTCGGTTGTGTAACCCTTTGAAATGCCGTCTTTATTTGAAACTGTGTTTACACTGCCGTACATATCGGCTTTTGCGTCAATTTCGTCAAGAAACGGAATGACTGCCTGTTTATGCGGAATTGTAATGTTAAATCCGTCAAGCTTTGAAAGGGTATTTTTAAATTCATATTCAAGATTTTCCGGAGCAATGTCAAGCTTTGTATATTCGGCTTTGACACCCTGAAGTTCAAAAAGTCTTGTGTGTATAAACGGTGACATTGTGTGACCGATTGGGTGACCGATTACGGCAAATTTCTTGGTTTCCATAATAAAAAATACCTCCGAGGTTCATATTTTTAGCTATGCAGAAATAAACTTAAAAGAAATTATTTATGCAAAAATCAGAAATTTTTCAAAAAATTTCAAATATATATTGACAAAGGGGTAAATAATCAATAATATAAGGGAAGTAGAGCAATCCGTTTGCTTTCATACCATTGTAGCATAAACCAAGTGCTTTTGTCTATAATTTACTTTGGACAATCAATATTTTTACCGGGAGGAATTAGTAATGGTATTAGAAAAAGTTAAGGCAATTCTTGCTGAACAGTTTGATGTTGAAGAGGATAAGATTACTGCTGACACAGATCTTCAGGAAGATCTCGGCGCAGATTCACTCGATGTTGTTGACCTTCTTATGTCAATCGAAGACGAGTTTGAGGTTGAAGTTCCCGATGAGGAAATCGAAAACATCAAGACTGTAGGCTCACTCGTTTCTTACATTGAGGCTCATTCATAATTAAATCTTTAATTTTTTCGCATTTTTTGAGAGGTCGTTTTGCGGCCTCTTTTTGTTTTGTCGAAAAGGTTGAAAATTCAGAGATTTAGTGTATATTGAAAAGGTTGAAAATTTAAAAATTTAGTGTATAATGGTAATGTTATGATGTTATGACTAGATGTTATGACAGCCGTGTATTCGGCATTTTGAATATGTAAAAAATATGTTAAAAAATAAGTAAAATTTTATTTTACGGAGGGAATATAATGGCAAACAACAAAAAAATGGTTGAAGCTATCACAAGTAGAGATGAGGACTTTGCAAAGTGGTACACCGACATCGTTAAAAAAGCTGAGCTCGTTGACTATTCGGGCGTAAAGGGTTGTATGGTTATCCGCCCCTACGGCTACGCTATCTGGGAAAATATTCAGGCTGACCTTGACCGCCGTTTCAAAGAAACTGGTCATGAGAATGTTTATATGCCTATGTTTATTCCCGAAAGTCTTTTACAGAAAGAAAAAGACCATGTTGAGGGCTTTGCTCCCGAATGTGCATGGGTTACTGTAGGCGGTCAGGAAAAGCTTCAGGAGCGTCTTTGCGTTCGTCCTACATCGGAAACTCTTTTCTGCGAGCATTACAAAAAGATTATCAACACATACCGTGACCTTCCGAAGCTCTACAACCAGTGGTGCAGCGTTGTAAGATGGGAAAAGACAACCCGTCCGTTCCTTCGTACATCGGAATTCCTCTGGCAGGAAGGTCATACAATGCATGAAACCGAAGAAGAAGCAAGAGAAGAAACGCTCAGAATGCTTCATGTTTATTCTGATTTCTACAAGGAAACTCTTGCTATTCCGGCAGTAATCGGCAGAAAGACAGAAAAAGAAAAGTTTGCAGGTGCCGAAGAAACCTACACAATCGAGCCGATGATGCACAACGGTGTTGCTCTTCAGGGCGGTACATCACACTACTTCGGCGACGGCTTTGCAAAGAGCTTTGGCATCACATACACAGGCAAGGACAATAAGCTTCATTATCCGCATCAGACATCATGGGGTGTTTCTACAAGAATGATCGGTGCGCTCATTATGGTTCACTCTGATGATGACGGTCTTGTTCTTCCGCCAAAGATTTCTCCTATTCAGGTTGCACTCATTCCTGTTGCACAGCACAAAGAGGGTGTTCTTGAAAAGGCAGAGGAGCTTAGAAAGGCACTTGCCGAAAAGTTCAGAGTAAAACTTGATTCTTCAGACCACGCTCCCGGCTGGAAGTTTGCCGAGTACGAGATGAAGGGCGTGCCTGTAAGAGTTGAAATCGGTCCTAAGGATATCGAAAAGAATCAGTGCGTAGTTGTTCGCCGTGATACCCGTGAAAAGGCATTTGTTTCAATTGACGAGCTTGTACCGTTTGTTGAAAACCTTATGGTTACAATCCACAACGATATGTATGACCGTGCTCTTAAAAACACACAGGAAAAGACATTCACAGCAACAACATTTGATGAGTTCGTTGACACAGCCAAGAACAAGCCCGGCTTTATCAAGGCTATGTGGTGCGGCGATACAGCCTGTGAAGAAAAAATCAAAGAAGTTACAGGCGGCGTAAAGAGCAGATGTATCCCATTCAACGAGGAGCATCTCTCGGATGTATGCGTATGCTGCGGCAAGCCTGCAAAGCATATGGTATTCTGGGGCAAGCAGTATTAATTTGTAAATGAAGTCAATAATATTTTCGGAGGTGACGGGAATGCAGTCGGTTGATTTGAAAAAGCGTAGGCGTGCAGTAAAAATTGCAAATGCCGTAAACAGTATCGAGGGTGTTCCTGTTTCCAAAGAGGTAAAACTTATTCAGGCTCGTTTTGCCAAAGGTGAGCTAACGAGTGAACAGATGAAAACCGAAGTTATTTCTTTTTGCAAAAGGTTGAGTTATGAATAAATATGATATTTATTTGTATGATGATTGCAATGTTTTAAAAAATAAATTTGGAGTTAAAGACGAGAAAAAGCTTGATTTAATAGAATCAAATATAGCGAGTACAAATATGTCAACACTGTATTCAAGCGGATTTTCGGATTTTTCACCAAAGGGAATGTGTTATGTACACAAAACCATATTCGGTGATGTTTACGAATGGGCAGGACAGTACAGAGATATAAACATTAAAAAGCGTGAGCCTTTGCTTGCAGGAAAGAGTGTTTGGTACTCAAATTGGGATACTGTTGACAGCGATTTGGAAAAAGCATGGAAAGAAATAAATTCACAAAAGTGGGAATCCTTTTCGCACGATGAATTTGTGTTGAAAGCAGCACACCTTTTTCCACGCATATGGCAGGTACATCCGTTCCGTGAGGGAAACACACGCACAGTTGTTATGATGTTAGCTCTGTTTGTTGAATATTACGGTTACTATTTTGATTATGAGTTAATGGCATCGTGTGCAGGTTATGTGAGAAATTCGTTTGTGCTTTGCAGTTTTGGTAAAAATTCGGAGTATGAACATCTTGAAAAAATTTTGTCTGATGCAATAAGTGAAGAACCCATTGATGATACGGAATTTGAGCCTGAACAAATAGAAAATACAGAAAAATATAAAAAATATTACACAGGTGAGTACAAGCCTGTTCCTCATGAATATTTTGAAGATTGACAGTTTAAGATAAACAAAAGGTGGTGAGAAAATGCCAATCAAGGTACAAAGTAATCTTCCGGCAATCAAGGTGCTGGAATCGGAAAATATTTTCGTAATGCCTAACGAGGTTGCCCTCAGGCAGGATATCCGTCCGTTGAAAATTCTTATTCTGAATCTGATGCCGACAAAAATCGAAACCGAAACCCAGCTTTTAAGGCTGCTCGGCAACAGTCCTCTGCAGGTTGATATCGAGCTTTTGCAGATGGCATCACACACCTCTAAAAATACCTCTCCGCATCATCTGACAACCTTTTACAAGACCTTTAATCAGGTGAAGAACGAAAGCTTTGACGGAATGATTATCACGGGTGCGCCTGTTGAACAGCTCGACTTTGAAGAGGTCGATTATTGGGGCGAGCTTTGTGAAATTATGGAGTGGTCAAAGCATAATGTATGCTCAACATTCCACATCTGCTGGGGCGCTCAGGCAGGTCTTTATTATCACTACGGCATAAAAAAGCACCTTTTGCCCGAAAAGCTCAGCGGAGTTTACACCCACAAGGTGCTTGTTCCGCATCACGAGCTTATGAGAGGCTTTGACGATACATTCACAATCCCTCATTCAAGGCATACGGGAATTGATGAAGAGGCGTTGAAAAGGTGCAGAGGGCTTGAAGTACTTGCTGTTTCCGAGATTGCAGGTTCATGCGTAATTTGCAGCCGAAACGGCAGACAGGTGTTTGTTACAGGTCACGCAGAGTATGACCGTGACACCCTTGCCAAGGAATATTTCAGAGATAAAAACAAGGGGCTCAATCCGAATGTTCCCTACAACTATTTTCCGAATGACGATGCGTCAAAAACTCCGCCGATGATTTGGAGAAGCAACGCAACCTTGCTCTACACAAACTGGCTCAATTATTTCGTTTATCAGGCAACTCCGTATGATCTCCGTGAGCTTATCAACAGATATCCTCACTAAATTAAATATAAAATCAACCCCGAAGTGCCAAAACTTCGGGGTTTTGTTATGTAAAGTGTTGTATTTATCATACACATTATGTTATAATTACCTTAATTGTACATAATGAAAAAGTGCAAAAATGAAAATCCGCAACGAAACAGGTGTTTTTATGGAGAAAAAGCGTACCGTAATCAAGGTTGGTACTTCAACGCTGACTTATGAAAACGGAAAAATAAATTACAGAAGAGTTGAACAGCTTTGCAAGGTTCTTTCCGATTTGCAGAACCGCGGGGAACAGGTTATCTTTGTTTCTTCGGGTGCTATTGCTGTCGGAATGGGCAAGGCAGGACTTGATAAGCGACCTTCCGAAACCAAGAAAAAACAGGCTCTTGCCGCAATCGGTCAGTGTGAGCTTATGTTTATGTACGACAAACTTTTCGGCGAGTACAACCACTCCGTTGCACAGCTGCTTCTCACGCGTTACGCTGTTGAAACAGAGCAGAAAAGGCAGAATGTTATCAACACAATTGATGAGCTTCTCAAAATGAACATTATCCCTGTAATCAACGAAAACGATACAGTTACAATTGATGAACTTGAGGGCAACAATTTCGGAGATAACGATATGCTTTCCGCAATTGTTGCAGGACTTGTTGCCGCAGACAGACTCATTATTCTTACGGATATTGACGGTCTGTACGATTCAAACCCACGAACAAATCCAAATGCAAAAAAGCTTGATATTATCGAAAAAATCAATGCGGAAATTTTTGAAATGGCGGCAGGTACAGGCTCAAACCGTGGTACAGGCGGTATGATTACAAAGCTTCAGGCGGCTGATTATGCCACAAAACGAGGTGTTGAGGTCAGCGTTATCAACGGCTCAAATCCCGAAAATCTTTATGAAGTAATTGACGGAAATAAAATAGGAACAAAATTTTTACCTGTTAAATAATCGGAGGAAAATTATGACTACACTTGAACAAATGGGTGCAAAGGCAAAAGATGCGTCAAGATTTCTTATGACAGCCGGTTCAAAAAAGGACATTGCCCTCGGTGCAATTGCAGACGCACTCTGCGAAAACTGCGAAGAAATTCTTGCGGCTAACAAAATTGACCTTGAGAACGGCGAAAAAAGCGGTCTTACGGCGTCACTTCTTGACAGGCTCAGATTGTCAGAGGAGAGAATCAATGGTATGGCTGACGGGGTAAGACAGGTTGCGGCTTTACCCGATCCCGTGGGCAGAGTTCTTGACGGCAGAACCCTCAAAAACGGCTTGCAGATTGAAAAGGTAACAGTTCCGATGGGTGTTATCGGAATCATCTTTGAGGCAAGACCTAATGTAACCTCCGATGCGGCGGCTCTTTGCCTTAAAGCAGGCAGTGCCGTAATTCTTCGTGGCGGTAAAGAGGCTTTTCATTCAAATATGGCAATCGCAAGGGTTATGCGTGACGCACTTGAAAAGGCAGGATTTCCCCGTGACTGCGTAGCACTTGTTGAGGACACAACAAGACAGAGCGCAACAGAGCTTATGCAGCTTTCCGATTATCTCGATGTACTCATTCCCCGTGGCGGTGCAGGACTTATCAAAAGCGTTGTTGAAAATGCAAAGGTTCCCGTTATCGAAACAGGCGTGGGCAACTGCCATATCTATGTTGACAAGAGTGCAGATATAGAAATGGCGAAAAATATTGTTTTCAACGGCAAAACATCTCGCCCATCTGTATGCAATGCGCTTGAAACATTGCTTGTACACAAGGATATCGCAGAAAAAGCTCTGCCTGTAATCAAAGCAGAGCTTGATAAAAAGAATGTTGAAATCAGAGGCTGTGACAGAACAAAACAGATTCTCGGCGACTGCGTTGTTACTGCAACGGAAGAAGATTATAGAGTCGAATTTCTCGATTACATCATTGCCGTAAAGGTTGTTGACAGCCTTGATGACGCAATTGCTCATATTCAGAAGTACAGTACAGGTCACAGCGAATGCATTGTGACAAGCGACTACAACAGTGCAAACGAGTTCACGGCACGAATTGATTCTGCGGCGGTTTATGTAAACGCATCAACTCGCTTTACCGACGGCGGAGAATTTGGACTCGGTGCAGAAATCGGAATTTCAACCCAGAAGCTCCACGCAAGAGGACCTATGGGACTTAACGAGCTTACAAGCTCAAAATATATCATCAGAGGAAACGGACAAATCCGATAATCACATCAGAAGATACATCAGCGCAAGCAGAACCGACGGATCGGTGTTTTCCTCCATAAGCAGTATCACAAGCAAAAGAATCAGGCTCTGTTCCTTGTTTTTGAACATCAGATTCAAAAGACCGTCATCCTTTTTCGGAACGGGCGGTTCGGGAATTTCGGACTTTGGTTCTTCTTGCTTTTCGGGTGGTTTCGGAACTTCCCTTTTGGGGACTTCACGGTTGAATTGCGGCTTTCGGTGCATCTGCTGTGCACGGTTAAAAGCCTCCTCTTCAAAACTCGGCAAAAAATCACCTCCTGTCAGAACAATCCGTTTTCACGCAGTAACGGCATAAGGCGGAATAATTTCAGCATCTTTTCGGCTTTGTCAAGCTTTTCCTGCCGTTCATGTGAAAGAAACGGTCTGAGCGAATCAAGCAGTCGGGTGGTGTCATCGCTGTTGTTCAGCGAGCTTAAAAGCGGTGCAAATTTGGCAATTGTGCCGATTGTGTCGTCACCGCCAAGCACTGACATAAGATTATTTTCGGGCGGTTTCGGTTTTGGCGGTTGTTTTTGCTCACCTGTCAGACCAAGCTGTGCCCCAAGACTTTGCACTTGTTTCATTGCCTCGGGGTTCTGCAAGATCTGATTGAGCTTATCCTGTAAATCCGACATATCATTCACCGCCGAGCAGTTTCATCAGCGCCTGAGCCTGCGGACTTTGCAAAAGTTTCTTTGCTTTTTCGGGATCCGACAGAACGCTCTCAATCTGCTTTGACTGATTCGGATTTGTATTTTTCAAAAGATTTTCTATGTTACCGCTTTGTGCGGCACTTTCAAGCTGTTCCTTAGAGATACCGTACTTTTTCGATACCTCACCGAGCAGTTTGTTGACCTTTTTATTATCAGACATACCAACACCTCAACATATACTATGCGGAAATTTTATTTTTAGAACGGAGAATTTTCAATGCGTATTTTGGTAGTTTCGGACACTCACGGAGATCTTCGCAGTCTTATCAAAGCCGTTGACGCACAGCGCAAGGCGGAAATAATTGTGCATTGCGGCGACGGTGAAGAACAACAGCGGTTTTTAAAGGATAATTACAAAGACAAGATGATTGTTGCCGTAAGGGGCAACTGCGATTGGAACAGCTTTTTTCCGTCAAAGGAGATTTTTAAAGCCTGCGGTAAAACCATCTTTGTAACACACGGACATCTCTATGACGCAAAATCGGGACTTTACCGCATTACCTCCGCCGCAAGAGAAGCAGGAGCGGATATTCTCCTCTTTGGTCATACACATATGCCTCTCACACTCTATGAGGACGGTCTGTATATTATGAACCCCGGTTCATGCCACGGCTACTATGCATCATACGGCATTATCGACATCACCGACAAAGGCGAAATTGTTACCAATACCGTAGCCTTAAAATAACTGTGGAAATTGCAAAAATAAAATGATATAATAAATGGGATAAATAAGCGGAGGTGGAATTTTGAATTTTGACGGATTTGATTTTGACGACAATATAAAACAAACCCTCAATACCCTTGATATTCAGGGCAGAGTTCCGCACGCTATTGTAATAGAAAGCAGGGACAGCGAAAAGGCAATGAGCCTTGCCGTGTTTTTGTCAATGTATGCGGTGTGTACCGAACCGATAAAGCCGTGCGGCAGTTGTGAACAATGCCACAAGGCAAAAAACAAGGCACACCCCGACATTAAATATGTTGAACTCCCAAAGGACAGAAAGCAAAATTCAATTGAGCAGATGAGGGAGATAATCAAGGATTCTGTCGTTAAGCCTAACGATTCAAACGCAAAGGTGTATATCTTCCCCTTTGCCGACACAAGATTGTCGGAGATTGTTCAGAACTCATTTCTCAAACTCCTTGAAGAACCGCCGCAGAATGTGTATTTCATTATGCTCTGCGAAAATTCCAAAAAACTGCTCACAACAATTCTTTCCCGCTCAAGTGTGTTCCGCCTGAAAACAAAAGATGTTTTCAGTGATGATGCGGTTGCAGGTGCAAAGAAAATCGTAAAAGGAATTTTGTCAACACGGGAGTATGACCTTATGCAGGCACTTTATGCCCTCAGCAACAAAAACCTGGCGGACGAAATTCTGCTCGTTGTAAAGCTGATTCTGCGTGACGGAATGGCAATAAGCGTTGGAGCGGATGCTGTTTTTGACGAAGAATGTGCAAGAGAGCTTGCAAGACGATTCACTCGGGCAAAGCTGATTTCAATGATTGAGCTGACCGAGAACGCAAAATTGAAAATACCAAAACATATAAATATAAATCTCCTCACAACTTGGCTGTGCGGAGAATACAGGAGGATTTCATGGCAGAGGTAATCGGAGTACGATTTAAAGAAGTCGGCAAAGTGTACTACTTTGATCCGCTTGACAATAAACTTAACACAGGTGACAGGGTAATTGTTGAAACGGCAAGAGGTCTTGAGTGCGGAGAAGTTGCAACTCCGAACAAGACTGTTGATGATGCGGAGATTTCTCATCCGCTCAAGCCGTTAATTAGAATTGCAACCGAAAAAGACCTTAATCACCTTGCGGAAAACAAACTCAAAGAAAAGGAAGCATACAGAATCTGTGAACAGAAAATTGCCAACCACAAACTTGAAATGAAGCTTGTAAATGTTGAATACACATTCGACAACAGCAAAATTCTTTTCTACTTTACGGCTGACGGACGAGTTGACTTCCGTGCCCTTGTAAAAGACCTTGCAAGCGTGTTCAGAACAAGAATTGAACTTCGCCAAATCGGTGTCCGTGATGAGGCAAAAATGCTCGGCGGACTCGGTATCTGCGGAAAGCCGTTCTGTTGTGCAAGTTTTATGGGCGAGTTTCAGCCCGTTTCAATCAAAATGGCAAAGGAGCAGGGTTTATCGCTCTCTCCGGTTAAAATTTCGGGAACCTGCGGCAGACTTATGTGCTGTCTTAAATATGAACAGGAGGCATACACAGACCTTCTTAAACACACCCCAAAGGTCGGTGCAATTGTAAATACTCCCGAAGGCAGAGGTCTTGTTGTTGAAAACAACCTGATTGCAGGAACTTTAAAGGTTAAGCTCAACAACACTCCCGAAGATGCCGCTCCGAAATCATTCACAGTCAAGCAATGCAAGCTTGTCAAGGACGGCTACATCAAGCTTGACAAAAAGGAAATGGAAAAATTCAAGGAACTTGAATAATTTTTTGTAATGTGTACAGCGTTCGTCAAGTTGCAGTAAAAAAGAACTGTTTTCAGTTTAAAATATAAAATTCTTTCCAAAAGGTTGCTTTTTTCAAAATTTATGTTACAATAAAGGTGAAATTTATGAAGGAGGTATTTCCCTATGGCATATACTATCAGTGACGATTGCATCATGTGTGGTGCTTGTGCAGATAACTGCCCTTGCGAAGCTATTTCAGAAGGCGACGGCAAGTATGAAATCAATGCAGACGCTTGTGTTGATTGCGGTTCATGTGCTGAAGTTTGCCCCGTTGGCGCTCCACAGGAAGGCTGATTAAGGGTTAATCCACAAAACAGGCGGCAGGGATTTCCTTGCCGCTTTTTAATTACTTTTTTCAGGGGAATACCGATGAATAATACACATCTTGAACCGCTTGGCAGCGGTATTAAAATATATGTGTCCGACAGCTACCATTTTTCAACGGACACAATTTTGCTTGCCGATTTTTCAAAGCAAATCGGTGCGAAAAAGTGCGTTGACCTCGGCACAGGCTGCGGAACAATTCCGCTTTTGTGGTACAAAAACAATAACCGCCTTGACATCACGGCAGTTGAAATTCAGGAGAATGCCTGCAAACTGTTTTCGCAAAGCCTTGAATACAACAACCTTCAGGATAAAATAAGAATTGTAAACTCGGACTTAAACAAGCTTGACGGTGCATTGCCGCTCGGCTCGTTTGACCTTGTTGCCTGCAATCCGCCCTACAAAATCGGCGGAGGCGGAATTACAAATCCCGAAAACGCAAAGCTTGTTGCAAGGCACGAATCCGAATGTACGCTTGACGATGTGTGCCGCTGCGGTTCGTCACTTTTACAGTTTGGAGGACGGCTCTGCATTTGTCAGCGCCCCGAAAGACTCGCCGACGCAATGGAAGCAATGCGTAAATATTCGGTTGAGCCGAAAAGATTAAGGCTTGTCCAACAGCGAAAGTCAAAAGCTCCGAAGCTCTTTTTGCTTGAAGGCAGAAGGGGCGGCAAAAGGGGATTTCTTGAGGTTATGCCAACCCTTTTTATTGAGGACGAAAGCGGAAACTTTTCCGAAGAAATGCTGAACATCTACGGCAGTTACAAGGAGGACTATATAAATTGAGCGGAATTTTATATGTAACGGGAACGCCGATAGGCAACCTCGGAGATTTTTCACCGAGAGCCGTAGAAACCCTTGAATCGGTTGATTTTATTGCGGCAGAGGACACAAGGGTAACGCTTAAACTCTTGAACCATTTCGGCATAAAAAAGCCTATGGTGAGCTATTTTGAACACAACAAGCGTGAGCGCGGCGAAATCATCTGCAACAGAATTGAACAGGGCGAAAATTGTGCAATTGTAACGGACGCCGGAATGCCGTGCATTTCCGATCCGGGTGAAGATTTGATAAAGCTCTGCGAGGAGCGCGGAATAAAAACCGTGGTGATTCCCGGACCGAGTGCCGTGATTTCCGCACTTGCGGTTTCGGGACTTGAAACAGGCAGATTCACATTTGAAGGCTTTTTGAGTGTGAACAAAAAGAGCCGCAGCGAGCATCTTGACAGTCTGAAAAACGAACACAGAACAATGATTTTTTATGAAGCGCCCCACAAGCTTCCGCAAACTCTCCGTGATTTGTACAGCTTTTTCGGTGACAGAAAGCTTTCGATTGTCCGTGAACTCACTAAAATTCACGAAGAAGTAATCCGCACCACAACAAAATATGCTGCGGAAAATTATGCAGACGGCAGTCTGAAGGGCGAATTTGTGCTTGTGCTTGAGGGCAAAAAGCAGGAGGAAAATTCTGAAGAATACACCCTTGAATTTGCGGTTGAAACCGCACGCAAGCTGATTGAAAACGGTGCAAAGCCTACCGAAGCGGCAAAAGAGGCGGCAAGCATAACGGGCTTTAAGAAAAATGAGATTTACAGGGAGCTGTTGTAAATGACATACGAAAACGCTGTTGAAAAAATTCATTCACTTTTGACATTCGGTTCTCGTCCGGGACTTGACCGAATGAGAATTTTGCTTGACAGGCTCGGAAATCCGCAGGACAGGCTGAAATTTATACACATTGCAGGTACGAACGGCAAAGGCTCGGTTTGTGCTATGCTTTCATCCGCACTTGTTGCGGCAGGCTACAAAACAGGCTTGTTCATTTCACCGTATATCACGGATTTTCGTGAGAGGATACAAATAAACAATTGTATGGTGAGCGAGTCCGTTCTCACGGATGCGGTTGAAAAAACTTTCCCTATTATCGAGCAACTGCGTGAAGAGGGCACAATCATCACAGAATTTGAGTATGTCAACGCTCTTCAATTTTATATACACGCAAATGCAGCTTGTGACATTGTCGTTCTTGAAACAGGAATGGGCGGTCTGCTCGACTGCACCAACACTATAAAATCACCGCTTTGTGCCGTTATCACCACAATCGGACTTGACCACACGGCAATTCTCGGTGATACAATTGAAAAAATTGCACAGCAAAAATGCGGAATCTTCAAGCCCGACTCAATGGCGGTTACTTCAAAGCAGGATATCCGTGCAATGAAGGTTATTGAATCAACTGCAAGAGAAAAGAAAATTCCGCTTGCAACGAGCGGGAGCGTTAATATTGATGTCATCGAAACCACCTTAAAGGGCAGTCGCTTTATGTTTAACGGTGTTGAAATTGATCTTCCGCTTTCGGGTGATCATCAGCTTGAAAATGCAAAAACCGCACTTGCGGCACTTGATATGCTCCGTTGCAATTCTCTGATTTCAATAACAGATGAGCAGATTGCAAACGGTTTTGCAAAGGCTGTCAACCCTGCAAGACTTGAGCTGTTGAGTGAAAAACCGATTGTTCTGCTTGACGGTGCTCACAATCCTAACGGAATTGAGGCGCTTAAATCGGCAATCCAAAAATTCCTTCCGAATAAGTATATAATTGCAATCACGGGGATGCTTGCCGACAAGGATGTCAGCACTTCGGTAAAACTGCTTGACGGAGTTTTTGACAGAGTTTATACGGTTCCCGTTCACAATCCAAGGGCAATGCACCCTGCAAAGCTTATGCAACAGTATGCAAGATTTGTTGACGATACGGTAACTTTTGAGAGTGCTGAACACGCATTCGATATGGCTTTTGAACAGGCTGAAAAGACCGATTGTGCAGTTGTAATCTGCGGTTCGCTCTACCTTGCAGGCGAAATCCGTCCGTATATTATCGACAAAATCAAGGCTGAAAATGAAACAGCAGAAAAGTAAATTTTTCGTGACAACAGAATAAAACAAATTTTTTGCTCCGTACTTATTATCATTAAGATAACAGGTGCGGAGCTTTTATTTTTGAGAAGGACTGATAAAATTGCTGAAAACAGAATTTAAAAATAACATTCTCACGGCATACATTGACGGCGAAATCGACCACGATTCAGCCGCAGAAATACGCACAAAAATTGATGCCGCCGTTCAGAACAACAAACCGAAACTTTTGTGCCTTGATTTCTCTAAAGTATCGTTTATGGACTCATCGGGCATAGGTCTTGTAATGGGACGGTACCGTCAGATGAAACTTGTCGGCGGAGAGTTGCGTGTAATCAATATTCCCGACAGATTGTACAGGCTTTTTGCAATGTCGGGACTCGAAAGTTTGGGGGTGTTGAGATGAAAACAGTCAATGAAATGAAACTTTGTGTGCCGTCAAAAAGCTGTAACGAGGCTTTTGCACGAAGCGTTGTGTCGGCATTTATAATGAACCTTGACCCGACCGTAAACGAACTCAGCGACCTCAAAACCGCCGTGTCAGAGGCTGTGACGAACTGTATTGTTCACGGCTACCGCCACCAAAACGGAACGATTTACATAAACGGAAAAATCACAGCCGAAAATAAGGTGATTATCAAAATCCGTGATAAGGGTTGCGGAATCCCCGACATTAAAAAAGCGATGGAACCGCTGTTTACAACCGCCCCCGAAGAGGACAGAGCAGGACTCGGATTTGCCGTTATGCAGAGCTTTTGCGACAAGGTGAGTGTCCGTTCAAAACCCGACAGTGGTACAACCGTAACTCTTGAAAAAACTATAGGTTCGGAAAATGACCGATAAAAATAAACTTGCCGACAAAAATATGGGACTTGTCCATGCCTGTTGCAAACGGTTTTCGGGAAAGGGGATAGAGTACGAAGAGCTTTTCGCATCGGGTTGCCTTGGACTTGCAAAGGCGATAAATAACTTTGACGAAAGCCGAAATCTGCAGTTTTCAACCTACGCTTTTCCTGTGATTATGGGCGAAATCAAGCGGCTTTTCCGTGACGGAGGTGCAGTCAAAGTCAGCCGTACATTAAAGGAACTTTCGCTTGCAATATCAAGGCTTAACAATGAAAGCAAGCTGAAAAACGGCAGAGAACTCACCGTGAGTGAGCTTGCCGAAAGGCTTGATACAAGCGAGGAAAAAATCATTGACGCACTTAACAGCACAAGAGTTCCTCTCTCCCTGACTGCCGAATATGACAGCGAGGGCAACCCACAGCTTGATGTCCCGACAGATGATATTCAGGATGAAATCTCGGAACGGTTGTCGCTTGAACAGGCGGTAAAATCCCTATGCGACACCGACAGAAAAATAATCCAACTGCGTTACTATCAAAGCAAAACCCAAACCCAGACAGCCAAAATTCTTTCTATGACGCAGGTTCAAATCAGCCGCAGAGAAAAGAAAATCCTTACTGCCATACGGGACAAAATGTCGGTGTAACAGCAAAGTTATCAGTAGGGGCGTTCATTGGACGCCCGCACGGCGAGCCGCTATATTTTAATACCCACACATAAAAACAGGCTGTACTAAATTTGTACAGCCTGTCGCTTTATGGTTTTCTTGTGCCGCAACCGCATGTTCCGACATAATTTTGATTTATCTTTCCACACTTTGGACATTGCCAAACATCGGTTTGAGCCGAAATTGGTTCAAAATTCGGCTTTTGACAACTACAGTTTGAGCAATATCTTATGTTGGCAGGATTTGAATTTCCGCATTTCGGACACAGCCATTTTGTACTTACATTCGTTTTTTCGCGGCTTTCTTTTGTAATATAACTGTCAAATGCTTTATTTGCCGATGCGTTTACTTTTTGAATTGCACATGCAAAAATTATTGCAATTATTTCGAGAAATGCCGCAATCATCATACCTGTGAGATTTTCATCACGGTGATGATCTATATAAGATGATACATTAATTATAAATACGATTGTTGAAACAATTTCTAAAATAATAAATATAACTATATATACCATTCGTTCAGGGTGCTTTGCGCGGAAATCGGCAATAAATTCTTCTCTGTTTTTTATTGGTTCTTCATGCTTTTCGGTATGCTGTACATTAAAATTTTGATTTACATTTTGATTAGAAAAATTATCTGATACAACACTACCTATTTGTGCGCCGCAGTGCTGACAAAATACACTTCCGTCAGCAATTTGTTTGCCGCATTTTTGACAATACATAAATAATTCCTCCTTGTTACTGTGAAAATTCACAGCTTATACGAGAATTATAATGCAGATTTTCACACTTGTCAATTAAAATTCTAAAATTTCTCATAATTTCAAACAATAATTCGCAAAATACTTATAATTAAATTATTAAATATATGAGGTGATATTATGATTGGTGAACGCTTGCAGGAACTTCGCAAAGACCATGGAGTGTCGCAGGCACAGCTTGCGGAGCTTTTGGGCGTGTCACACTACACAATATCATCTTACGAATGTAACCGCAGTGACCCCGACGATAATTCAAAAATAATCATTGCAAAGCTTTTTGATGTGTCGGTCGATTACCTAATCGGTCTGATTGACGAACCGCTTTCGTTCAACCGCAACAACCGAACTGCCCCTCTTCCGCAGTCATTTACAAAAGAGGACTGCAATGATGTCCTCGATTATATAAAATTCCTTGAATTTAAAAGGAATAAAGTTAATGAGTAAAAACACCCCTTATCCGTTTGTAAGATAAGGGGTGTTTGGGTTAGTGAGGATTTTGATGTAATGAGAACGGTTTCTCCCCTACAAAACGCTCGCCTTCGAGTCCCTGTTCACGCGTGACGGTAAAATAAAAAGAAAGTACCCGTTTGAGTACTTTCTTTTTTGGTGCGACAACAGGTCAGGGCGGTTTTTTTTTTTATTTATTTATCTCTTCCATTATTGTATCTATTTTATCTATGTCGAGACTGTAGCAACGGATATTGCCTAAAGTTTTTTTGATTATTAAACTGTAATCGGACAGGGTGTTTAACCTGTTTGTAACTGTACTTCTGCTTAATTTCATAACATCCATTAGTTCCTTTGTGCTTATTCCGCTTTCGGAAAACAAACTTGCCTGAATAAGCAAAAAATAAAGATCACTATATTTTTCGTCGGCGCCTTTAGGCAGAAAGATAATGCACTTTCTGTAATGTGTCAGTTGCTCTAATCTTTTCTCCAAAGCGTACACCAACTTGTGCAACGAATCATCAATAATATCGGTAAACATAATTATAAAAGGAGTTAAATCTCCCTTGTTTTTCGGGTCATTACACACCTTGAATGCCTTGTAGTAATCGTTTATGTTCTCTTTAATAGAATAAGACATTCTGTAACCGATAATTGATTCAAATTCTTTTGACAACAAGTAACTGCTGATGAAACGGGATGTTCTTCCGTTGCCGTCATAGAAAGGATGAATGTAACCAAAGAGGTAATGAAAAATTGATATTCTGAAAACACACTCAATGCTTTTGTCATTAAGTATTGCCAACGCTTTATTCATACACTCTATAATTTTTTCTTCGGGATTAACTCCTCTGTGAAGTTCTTTTTGCGTTGCACTGAGGACGCTTGTTGAATCTTTTCTGAAGATTTTACCGTCAGGCAAATCAGACGGGTTATCTTCTTCAATTTCAAAATATACTAAATCATTGTACAGGTTGCGGATATCTTCGCAGGTGTCAAAGGACATAGTTTCATTTTTTTGCAACATAAGATATTTTTGCACAAGCCCCATAAAACGCTTCCCGTGGCTCTTTGTTTCCAGTTCTGACAAGACACTGTTAATTTCTCTTCTTGAGCTGTAAACACCTTCAATATCATTTGTCTTTACAATTTCATCAACCAAACATCTGATAGCGAAATGGTCAATTGCTTTTTCGGGTAATGAATCCCTTAAAGCTTTGATTTGCTTATCGGTTTTATAAATGTCACGAATTTTCGTAATAAATTCGGGTATCATCACAAAAAAAGCAGGGTTATCGTGTATCAGAAAATCTAAGTGTACTGCGTATTCGCTTTTATACCTTTCGTTGTAAATTTTTTTATAATTTTCTTTGTCAGAATAAAACAGCTTATCTAAAGATTTATATCCCAAATGTATCACCTCTCCAATAAGTATTATATGCCGTAATTTAACAATTATACGCATATATCAGAAAAGCAATTCGTAAAAATAGGCTGTTTTTACGAATTGAATATAATTATACACCGACAAATTCACAAAATCAATATATTTTTACAAATTTAACTGTTACAGTAAAACAGCTTTTCTCACTGTAACGATTTACTGACTTCTTTTACAAGACCGAGGATTTGAACACGGATGATATCATTATCTTTAAAAACTCTTGGCTGTCGGTGTATGGGGCTGTGGCAACGGTTTGGCATGGGATTATTCCAAATTATATTCCTGTTTGATTGCGTCAATTTTATTTTGCAAATCTTTTTTGCCTGATGAAGAAACACGGCGGACTCCTTCTTCAAGCTTTTCAATGGCTTTTTCGGGGTTGTTTTCTGCAAGATAGAGGTCAGCGTAGAGTTCATAAACATCTGTTCGTGTAGGGTTAGCCTCCTGATAGCCGTCAATCAGCTGTTCAGCTTTTGAATAATTCTTGCTGTCAATTGCGGTATTTATATTGTTCACAAGATTTGCATTGTAAACAAATGCAAAAACGACTATGGCAATTACAACAGGCACGCCGATAATTACGCCCAATTTTACCATTTTTTTGTTCTTTTCCTTTTTAATACGGGTGAGTTCAGTTTGATAGTCACCGTAATTCATACCGCAGTTCGGACAAACATTTTCGTTGTATTCAAGCATATGACCGCACTTGCAACGCTTTTGCTTCATCTTGTTTATCTCGGTATTTATCTGAAAAATAACAGGGGTATATTTGTTGTTAATCTGAGCCGCCTCGGTTCTTCTTCTCTGCTCATTGGCAATTTTGAGAGCCTTGTCAAGCTCGTTTTGCTTACGGATGTTGACTGCCCCTAAAATCCTGCTGAGGTAGCTTCTGTGTTCATCGGGAGAAAACGAGTACAAATCATCGAGCAATGAACTGTTAAATTCAATCTTGCCTGCCATAAAGCCGAAAAGGTTCATCTTGACAAGGTTTTCATTTGATGAATCGAGCTTGCAAATATCTTCGCTGTACCTATATGCCTTTGCATAATCGCCGTTATTTGCCGCATTGTTTACCAAATCTTCAAGTGCCTTTATTTTGTCATTTTTATCAATTCTGCGTTCGGTGATGAAATCCTTAATAAGAATTTGAGTGCCGCAATATTTGCAGTTGGTTTTCATCTCTGTAGAATTAACTTCAAGCTGACTGCCGCAATTCGGGCAGTTTAATGTTATAAGTGAATTGTTTGCCATAGTTTTACCTCTCTGTCTTTCAAGTTGTTTGACTTCACTATTAGAAAGCGGTTTATCTAAATCTTCAAGCTCCGGAAAATGCACACCAAACGAGATAGCTCTGTCACAATGAGGACATCTGCCAATGACAAGATCCTCGGGAATAGTCATCATAGAAGGGTATTTATCGGATGTACCGCTTATTGAATAAATTTTGCCGTTACCGTATTTTGAACAGTAATTGCAGCCTTTTGCAAACATCTGAAAGGTGTCGTTATTGTATTCCTTACAGCGCTTTAATGTATATGCTAAAGTGTTTTGTTCCTTACCCATTACAATCACCCTAATTCATATTGCATTAGCCTCAAGTTCGTTATAAACAACAGGCTCATAATCATAAAAGTGTTCTGATTTAATATGTTTCAATTCGTGTTTTGTTGCTTTTTGCTGAACAGCATGACTTAATAAAATATTTATGTAAACATTGAAATTACCGTCTGAATCCACAACAGTAACACCTTTTATAGTCAGCGGCAGTTCGATTCCTCTAATATAAATATCGCCCAATAATCATTCATCCTTTTGCAATGCCTCAATGATACGAACAGCTTTTTCAACATCTTCTTTTGTAGCACCTTTTGCAAGGCTGAACAGCATACGCATTTCACTTCTGTTTTTAAGTTCTTCAAGGTATTCCTGAAGTTCTGAATTAAGTTCAGCAGAAGTTTTTGAATCAGTAAGTGTGTTCATATCAACATTAAAATAGTCGGCAATAGCCTCTAATGTTTCGAGGTTAGGTTCTCTTGTGCCATTTTCATACATACTGATAGCACTTTTAGAACAACCTAATTTCTTAGCGAGTTCTTCTTGATTTAGGCTTGCATTTAACCTTAATTGTCTGAGTACATCGGAGAACATAGAATCACTCCTTGTGAAATTTTCTTTACTACACAATAACACGAACTGTGAAATAAATCAAGAAAAATTATTCACAAAATGTGTTGACAAACATAAATTCTTGTGACAACATAATGGTACACGATGTGTGAACTAAGCCGATGAGGTTAAGTGGAGGATAGCAAGCTTTCTCAAATTGAGAATTTTTTTATAAATCAAGTACACGGTTCGTGAACCGAAAAATAAGAGGTGTACATATGCCGAGAGAAAGACCTATTGTCAACTGGGATGACTTGCCGTTCTGATTTTAAAAAAATTCTTCGGGAATTGCATAAAACAATGCAATTTTCACCGTATTTATACCCATATATGGAGGTGAAAAAATGGGCTTTACAAATTTAAACCCAAATAAAAATAAATATTTTGCAGTTCCCGAGGAATTGAAAGGTTATAAAAACTGGGTGTGCTGGCAGTCATATCCAGATCCGAAATCGCACAGCGGAATTTCAAAGAAACCGATAAATCCAAGAACGGGTGGCTTTGCAATGCCGAATAACTCGGACACTTGGTCAGACTTTGAAACGGCAGTCAGAGAATCCGCCAAATATTCAGGCATAGGCTTTATGTTCTCAAATTCACCGTTTTTCGGTGTTGACCTTGACGATATGCCGAATGACATTCAGGACTACCAAAATGGCGGAGCTGACAACATAATCAGCGAGTTTGTGAACACTTTGCAGAGTTATACCGAGTTTTCGCAGAGCAAGACAGGCGTTCATATCATCTGCAAGGGAACTCTTCCCGAGGGCAGAAGAAAGGCGAAGAATGATTCGGGCGGCTTTGAAATGTACGAAAACGGCAGATTTTTCGTTGTGACAGGCGATTACTGCTCTGCATATGCGTACATAAACGATTGCACCGAAAGCATAAAGCCGTTACATTCAAAATATCTCGGCAAGGCAACAGAGCCACAGCCTAAGCTCCGTAACATTGAGGTTAATCTCAATACGGTTGAGGATATCGTAAGGGCTGCCTGCAATGCCAAAAACGGCAATCTTTTCAGAGCCTTATACAGCGGTGACTTTTCGGCTTATGCGTCACAGAGCGAGGCTGATATGGCATTCTGCAATATGCTTGCGTTTTGGTGCGGTTGCGATACCGACAAGATGGATTCGATTTTCAGACAATCAGGCTTAATGCGTGATAAATGGGACAGAAAGCAGTCCGGCACAACCTACGGCATTATAACCCTGCAAAAGGCTGTGTCGGGCTGTACGCAGACCTATAACCCAAAACAGCATAACGATTATTCAATTTCAATCGGTGACGGCAAGGCTGTTCAAGCGGTTGATGAAGAAAAAATGCGTGCCTACACCTTTGACGATATGGGCAACGCTGACAGGTTTGTTGATTTATTCGGTGATAATGTAAGGTATTGTTATACAGAGAAAAAATGGTACTACTACAATTCTATGAAGTGGTGTGTTGACAATATCGGGGTGGTTTTGCGAATGGCGGACAAAAGCGTTGAGGCTATGAAAGCCGAAGCAAGGCTTTACTTGCAAGCTGATGAAGAGAACGGCGGAGATATGTCAAAGGCATTTGAAAAGCATATGAAAGCAAGCCGTTCCAACAAATCAAAAAAAGCAATGCTCAACGAGGTTGAACACCATATCCCCGTACTTCCGGCACAAATGGATAAATACCGTATGGCATTAAACACCCCAAGCGGAATAATCAATCTTAAAAACGGTGAAGTGAGGGCGCATAATCCCGAATATTATTTTACAAAGATTACTTCGGTTGACTGCTCTCAAACGGCAGAGTGTCCCCGTTGGCTTGCATTCCTTGACGATATTTTTGCAGGCGATAAGGAGCTTATTCGCTACATTCAAAAGGCGGTCGGTTACAGCCTGACAGGCTCAACAGCCGAGCAATGCGCATTTTTTCTTTACGGCACAGGACGAAACGGCAAGAGTACATTCATTGATGTTATTCGTGATGTGTTCGGTGATTATGCCGCAAATATTCAACCCGAAACAATTATGGTGAAGAACTCTCAGAGCGGAGCTATAAACAGCGACATTGCACGATTAAAGGGAGCAAGGCTCGTTACCTCTGTTGAGCCGAACGAGGGCGTAAGGCTCAATGAGGGACTTCTCAAACAGCTTACGGGTGACGATACCGTAACGGCAAGAAAGCTGTACAGCGAGGAATTTGAGTTCAAGCCCGAGTTTAAGCTGTGGATGGCGACAAACCATAAACCGATCATCAGAGGCACGGATACAGGCATTTGGCGAAGAATACATATGATTCCGTTCAATGTTCAGATACCCGAGGATAAGATTGACAAAAACCTTACGCATAAGCTCAAGGCAGAAATGACCGCAATTTTCAAATGGTGCATTGACGGCTGTATTCTGTGGCAGAAAGAGGGCTTAAAAATGCCGTCTGCCGTTCTTCAGACCGTGAGGGAGTACAGGCGGGAAATGGATGTTATTTCGGCATTCATTGAGGACAAATGTGTGTTAGAGGGTTCGGTGCAGGCAAGCACGCTCTATGCCGCCTATACAGATTGGGCGGAAAGCAACAATGAATATCGTATGTCAAACACCAAGTTCAGCACCGAGCTTTCAAAAAGATTTGAAAAGGTAAAGGGAAGAAATTTCAAATATTTTACCGGTATCTCTTTAAGTTCAGAATAATAGGTGTGTCGGCTTGTGTCGGGTTTACGGGTTTTTATAACCTTTCGTATAAGAAAATAAAATAAATATATATAGAAAGGGTTCTTTAAAAACGGCGAAAACCCGACACACCCCGACACGGGAGGTATTATGAAAAAATATGATTTCAGCAATCCACAGGTATTTGAACAGCTTGAAGATAAAGCGATTGACGGTCAGCTTGATTACTCAAGCTTTCCTCCGCCCGAATATAAATACTTTTCAAGGCTTGCAAAGGTAGGCTACAACAACCGTCATAAAGGCTGGGATATAAACATCTGCCTTGAATGGCAGGACAAGCTCAGAACGGAGTATAAGCGTGACAGAAACGACGCAGACGAATACCGTATGCTCTCACAAAGAATTATGGATAATGTAAAGAAAAGCGCCGACTTCGTCCGTAAGATGTATCAGTCCCAAACCAACGAGCAAACCGTAATCAATGCCCTCCAAGCCTTAGAATGCCTTACCAACGAAAACGGCTTAACCAAAAGAATAACCGAAAAATTAAAGGAGAGTGAAGATAATGATTGATTGTAATATTACTGCAAATTATTTTGCCGAAAAAGAGAGACTGTGTGCAAGCATTTTGGAGTGTATCGACTGCCCTTTAAGACACGGTAACGATTGCACAAATATTGAAAATAAGTACCCGAAAAGGGCAATCAGTATTGTGCAGAGGTGGTCAAATGAACACCCGCCAAAAAATGAAACAGGAGCGTGATACGGATTGACAGCGAGAGAGATTAAGAATATCAACCGAGAGATTTCACGGTTGAGGGCGAAAATGGCACGGATTCAGGCTGAGGCGGACAACACGGCGGTTACTCTGACCGAACGAATCGTTCCGTCAGGTCAAACCTCCGACAAAGTAGGCAATGCGGTTGTGCAGATTGCAGATATTCAAAGGGATATCCAAAACCTTGAAATCCGCAGAAATTCAGCCCTGAACAGCCTCTCCCGTGATGACTTTGTGGAGAATTGCCTGTTTATGCACCTCGGCTTAAAATACAGCTGGGCGAAGATTTTAACCAAGGTAGGCGGTAATAGCACTATCGACAGCATAAAGAAGATGTGCTACCGTCATCATTGGTAAATTTGTCCCGAATCAGGGTGATATAATGTAAACTGAAAGATTTGGAAAATGATTACAACTTGGCATAACTTGGCATTTATGCCTTCCTTTAAATAAAAATTTTGATACACAAACCGCTCTCGTTTGAGGGCGGTTTTGTGTTGTGAGGGAAACACTTGAATATGTAAAATTCAATTGATATAATGATATTGACGCAGGGGATAGTTTAAATAGGAAAACAGTTTTTACAGATTTCGGTGCAACTGCGGAAACCTGTGTTTAAAGACAGTACAGAAATGTGCTGTCTTTTCTTTTGCTGATTTTTAGAATTTTTAATAAAGAGAGGTGGTGACAGTGGCAAAGGGAAAGTATGAAAAATGGCTGAAAGAGGAAAATTTATTACTGCTTGAGGGTTGGGCAAGGGACGGCTTGACTGGGAATTTGAAAGCGGAGAGCGTGCGATTCATGTTGATTCTGCCGTGTTTAAGGATGGCAAAGCCGACAGACTTAACAGGCGTTTGTACCGTGCCGTTGATGTGGATTTGGGTGATGAAGAAACCGAACGCAAGCAGGATATTCAGGATTTGAACCTCGGTATTATGAAACCTGAAGAATATCGGGCAAAGTGGTACGGAGAAGACGAACAGACGGCAAAGAAAAATCTTCCGCAGCCCTCTGAGGTTATGCAGTAATGTTTACTCCGACCGAAATTGAGGCTTTGCCCTCGGCTATGGAACAGCTGTACCGCAGTTTGCAATTGAACATTATGTCCGACCTTACCGAAAGGCTGGAAACAAACGGCAAAGAAATCACTTCCGCCGCCGATTGGCAGATTAACAGGCTCTATGCACTCTTGACAACGGACTTATGCAGATTGCAAGCGGTGCGGTTGATTATAATACAGTCCTCAAAAAAGTGGTTAAAGCTATGACCGACAGCGGATTGCGTACCGTCGATTATGCAAGTGGTTGGAGCAATCGTGTTGATGTGGCGGCACGCAGGGCATTGATGACAGGTTTTAATCAGGTTGTCGCAAAGGTCAACGAGGACAACGCCGAACAGCTTGGCACGGAATATTTCGAGGTCAGCTATCACCGTGGTGCAAGACCGACACATCAGGTGTGGCAGGGCAGAGTGTACAGCAAAAAGGAGCTTGAAACCGTCTGCGGATTGGGTACGGTCACAGGACTTTGCGGTGCAAATTGTTATCACAGCTATTCGCCGTTTATCAAGGGCATTGATACCCCGACATACAGCGAAGAAGAGGCAGAAATGGACCGTAGAGAACGGCTTGAAGAAAAACAGCAGTACGCAGAACGGCAGGCAGAACGCTTTGACCGCCGTGCCGAATACAGTCTTGATAAGGACAATAAACGCATTGCCCAAACCCGAGCCGATGAGTGGCACGACAGGGCTGATATGCTTGAAGAAAAGGCAAAACAATTTTCTTTGAAGACTGATGAACAAAAATATTACAGACCTGTTTTTAAGGAAGATATATCAAAAACTTTTGAACGCAAAATTGAGGGCGAAACAATTACAATTGATACCCACAAGGCAAATACATGGTGTGATAATGTTTATATTTCAGATAAGGTAAAGCTAAAACGAAAAGAACTTCATAATTTTGATATGCAAGTGAGAAAAGCGTTTGATATGCTTGGAGAAGTTGAAACAAGCGGAAAGCCTGAAATTTGTATTATCTCTCCCGAAGAAATGCGAGTAAATGCTATTGCTTCATATATGCCAATGCAGAATATTTTAAATGTCAATTCAGCATACTTTTCAACAAGTGATTTGTCAGGCTTACAAGAAAACTTGGCTTGTCCGCAAGACGGATTGAGTACAATTCTTCACGAACTGATTCATTGGCAAGACGCTAAAAATTACAGAGCAAAATTCGGAGGTATTAACGATTATTTTGAATATTGCAATTACCTTAATAAAATTTATGCTCCAAAGGTTGAAAAATTGATAAATAACGGTTATAATACAGAGGAAATAAGTGCATATGCGTTTAAGGAGTATTCAAAAGAAAATTTTGATGAAGTGTTTGACGAATATCGTGTTAAAGGTTATTTTAAGAGGTGAACTTTATGAAAATTACTTATTCCAAAAAAGCGAATGATTTGTTTGCTTTAGTTAGTCCATATATAGATTCAAAATCTTTTCCAGCTAAACTTAAAGATGATACACCTGAGAAAATACGCAACGCTTATAATGAGTGGCTTAAAATCGCAAAAGAGGAAGAAAATCAGTATTTAAGAGACAGTGGCATAATCTAACCGCTCCGTAAAAAGGGCGGTTTTGTTATATGCAATTCACAAAAACAGCATAAAATTACGAATTGAGCATTTTATAATCGACAGCAATGTTGATTATAGGGTGCTTTTTGCATTTAAACCTGTCGATTTCGACCGGTTTAGAAAGGTGGTGACAGAATGAAAATTAAGGTGACAACAGCATTTAATGACAGGCAGAACGGCTATGTAACCCGACCTGTGAATGAAGTTTTTGAATGCTCCGAGCAGAGAGCAAAGGAACTCATTGACGGTGGCTTTGCAGAAGAGGTCAAGCCTGACGCTCCCAAAAAGCCGAAAACCAAAGCAGTTAAAACAGAAAAAGCAGATTAAGCGCCCTTGCATTTGATTGCATAGGTGCTTTTATTTTACCCAAAATTGACCGTTCCGAAGTCGTAAAACTACGGATAGAATGAGGTGCAACCTCGTAAAAAAGCGTATCGAAAGGAGCATTATTATGCAGAGAAAATTTTTAGAAGATTTAGGTCTTGAAAAAAGCGTTGTCGATAAAATTCTGAATGAAAACGGTGCCGATATCGAAAAGGCTAAATCAAGACTTGAAACCGAAGCAGAAAGGCGGTCATTGTTTCCGCCTTTGACTATTATGCACGCTCTGCAACCCTGCTCATTAAGGCATACAATGACGATGAACTGAACGATTTTGAAAAATGCCGAGTGTGTGTTGAGTGCCTTCACAAGGAAATTCCCGAAAATTACCAAAAGGCACTTGACAGGGCAACTTGGTATCTTGACGGCGGAGATATTCCGCAGGGCAAACAGCTCCCCGTTCGCGTGCTTGATTGGGAACAGGACGGACATATAATCTTCCCTGCTCTCAATAAGGTTGCAGGAGCGGAAACACGCACAGTCGATTATATGCACTGGGGGACTTTTCTCGGCTTGTTCAATGAAGTGGGTGACGGCTTGTTTACACAGGTTATGCCAATTCGCACCAAAAAGGCAAAGCATAAGAAGCTCGACAAAACCGAACGGGATTTTTACAGCGAACATAAAGAACTTATCGACCTAAAGCCCAAACTCACAGCCGAAGATAAAGAAGAGCTTGACTTCATAAATTCGCTTGTATAGTGTAGTATCTTATCTCATATTGTTGACATTATCTAAATGTTAGTGTATGATTAAATAAAAAATTATGTCATTTTTACATTTAGGAGGATAAACAATGAAAAGTAAGATTTTTAAAATTGTGGCTTGGATTATTGGCATTTTAGGTGGTGTAGGCAGTATTGCTGCAGGTTTTCAATTTCCAACATCTACATACAACTCCGCTACAGAAGAATTTACAACAGGCTTTAATATGGGAATGACTGTAATATGTCTGATTTCCGTTGCAGTTCTCTGTTTAATTTTTGCGGGCATTTCCTGTATTCTTGGAAAGCTCGAATTTCTTTGCGGTGAACAGGAAACACAGGAAACCACGGAGATCGAAAGCAGTGACACTTCTTCGGAAGATAAATGGGAATGCCCAAACTGCCATTGTATGAACTCATATAGCAATGTTGCGGAATGCCCCAATTGCCATTGGAAAGCGTAATTAAACCAAAAAGCCACTCCAAATGGGGTGGCTAAAGTTTTGCGGTTAGGTTTTATTTTCTGTTTACACCGAGCTTTTCAATGAGGGCATCCTGAAGAACGGCAGAAAAATTGATGTGTTCGTTTTCGGACATTGTATTGAGCCAAGCGGGAATTGTACAGTTTTTGCGGATAGCTTTCTGACCGTATTTCTCAGCATAAGCGTCCATATCAAGAACAACGAGGTTTACAAAATCGTCCTTGCTTTCAAGCTCAATTTCGGACGGCGGAGTTGATTTCGGCACAGGATTTCCGTCCTCAAGTTCATCAAGAACCCACATACTTGCACAATCTTCTGCCATTGTAAGTGCCTCTGCAAGGTCACTTCCCTCGGTAACAGCTCCGGGCAAATCGGGGAATGTAACGCAATATCCAATGCTGTTTTCAAGCGGTGAAAAAATTGCAGGATATACTAATTTCATAAATACAGCTCCTTTGTATAAATTAAGGCGGTGAGGCGGCAAGGCATTATTTCAGCCCTGCCTGTTTGAGAATTGAATTGGCGGTTTTAATATCGAGGTCACCACGGTGATTCGGTATTGTTACCTTTCCTTTTTTGGTCGGATGTATGTATTGATTATGTGAGCCTCTCACATTTTTCAATCTCCAACCGTCAGCGAGGAGGATTTTTTCAATTTCTCTAAACCTCATTTCCTCACCTCCAAATATATTATAATACGCATTATGCGTATTGTCAATAACTTTATTAAATTTTTAAGCGTACATCATAACGGTGTGCGCTGTTTTTATGCCCATTTTTAAATGAAAGGATGTGAAAATATGGCGGTTGACGGTTATCTGAATTTTGACACGAAACTTGATACATCGGGTTTTAACGGTGGTTTGGCACAGGTTAATACTACTGTTACCAAATCAATCGAAAAGGTAAAAAATCAGCTTAAGACCTTTGCAAAGATTGCCGCTGTTGCTTTCAGCACTTATGCAATTACAAATTTCGGCAAAGAGTGTATTGAGCTTGGTTCTGACCTTGCAGAGGTGCAGAATGTTGTCGATGTTACTTTTCCGGCAATGACCAAACAGGTTGACAAGTGGGCAAAAAGTGCAGCTAATTCTTTTGGTTTGTCCGAAACAATGGCAAAGCGGTATGTCGGTACTTTCGGCTCAATGGCTGAGGCTTTCGGTTTTACAGAGAAAGAAGCCTATGATATGTCGACCACGCTGACAGGACTTGCAGGCGATGTTGCTTCATTCTACAACATCAGACAGGACGAAGCCTATACAAAACTTAAATCAGTATTTTCGGGCGAAACCGAAACTTTAAAAGATTTGGGTATTGTAATGACGCAGACTGCGCTTGACAGCTATGCTCTTGCAAACGGTTACGGCAAAACCACAGCAAAAATGACCGAAGCCGAAAAAGTAACATTGCGTTACAAGTTTGTGCAAGACCAGCTCGCCAATGCGACGGGTGACTTTGCCCGAACGCAGGACAGTTGGGCGAATCAGACAAGAATTTTACAGCTCCGACTTGACAGCCTGAAAGCAACACTCGGTCAGGGACTTATCAATGTGTTTTCTCCGCTGTTGAAAAATCTTAATTCCTTTATCGAAAAATTAGATGTTGCAACGGAAAAATTCAAAAGCTTTACGGAACAGGTTTTCGGCTATTCATCTGCAACCGACAATTCCGCAAATTCCGCAAGCTCTGAAATGACAGACCTCGCCGATGAAACAAAGAGTGCAAACTCTGCACTTGCCACAACTTCGAAAAAGACAAAGGAAATTAAAGACAATCTTCAGGGCTTTGACAGGCTCAATGTGATGAGCCTTGACAATTTGCTCCCCGACGATGTCGATGTTATAACGACTGACCATATGCAGGACGGAGCTGTCAAAACTCTTAAAATTGCGGATGCAGCGGTAACGCAGAGCAAGCTCTCTGCTGATCTAAAATCATCAATCAGCAGTATTGCAAACAAAGCAGATACCGCTGATGTCAACGCAAGTCTTGCTCTTAAAGCCGATAAGGCGATAACCCTTGACGGATACGGCATTACAGATGCATACACAAAAACTACGGTCAAGTCATTGCTTGCAGGCAAACTTGACGCAATGTCTTTTGACAGCGAGCCAACGCTCAAC